>ENA-OSEO01000299-OSEO01000299.1-sediment-metagenome-genome-assembly--contig:-NODE-299-length-137365-cov-6.117534_pt1 | contig 137365 bp, 124 predicted proteins | sample MGYA00237883_ERZ534232 | MGnify/ENA metagenome assembly ERZ534232
AGACGCACCCCTCAAACTCTTCAGGTGGGTCACACAAACCCGGCTATGGGTGGGTCACATGTACCCGGCTATTGACAATTTTCAATTTTTCTTTAAGCTGTGCCATGAACTCCTGGTCTTGCAGCGTTAGTAAAAGCTTTGGGCTGGGGAGGTAATCAAAATGCTTTTATAAACTGCTGACGGGGTAAGAACTATATGATTTCTCCAGTTTATCTCTAATTGCAGTATAGAGACATCATTTTCCAAATCTTCTCGACTCCTTTGCAAATTTTCCAATATATTGCTACAATTAGCAATAAATGAATCTTCATTCCGTTTAATCCATCCCAAAAATTTAACCTTACTCCCCATGAATTGCCTTCTCTACGCTCGAGTCTCCACGGACAAACAAGCTCAAAAAGATCTCTCCATACCGGCCCAAATTAAGGCTATGCGCGATTACGCCTTGAAAAATGGTTGGAAGGTTAAAGGTACTTTCATTGATGAAGGAGCTTCCGCCAAGACGGCTAATCGGCCGGAACTCAAACAACTTCTTCGTCATTGTAAAGAAAACAAAACGGTGGATAGCGTTATTGTCCATAAAATTGATCGTTTGGCTCGAAATCTTATCGATTACGCAACCATCAAGGCCATTTTGAAGCAAAAAGGAATCAGGCTGGTTTCCATATCAGAGCCCTTTGAAGACAATCCGGTTGGCCAACTCCTTGAAAATATCATCGCCAGCATCTCCGAATGGTACAGCGCCAACTTGGGGGAGGAAATTAAAAAGTCTAATGCAGCGAAACTACAGCGCGGAGAATGGCCACACAAACCGCCCTTTGGCTACTGTAGCGTCAAAAGCGAAAACAACCGGCCCAAGCACCTGCCTGACCCCAAAAGCGCCTCGCTGGTAAGACAAGCATTCGAAATATTTTCCACTGGTGATTATTCCCTGAAGACTCTTTCAGAAGAAATGGCAAACCGTGGGCTTAAGACTAGGTACGGGCGAATATACAGCCATGAATCAATCAAAAGGTTGCTCGCCAACCGCTTCTATATCGGTAAGCTGGTGTGGCGCGACAAGGAATTTCGAGGTGTCCATCCATCCCTCGTTTCCCGAGACCTTTTCTATCGAGTGCAAGACGTTTTAAAACAGAGAGGTGTTGATACTGGCGAGAAAGGAAAATTGCGGTTTCTCCTAAGGGGTGTGGTCTATTGTCAAAGCTGCGGCCAGAAACTGACCGGAGAAATTCACCCGCGAGGAAGCTATTACCGATGTCTTCCCAATCTGCACAAGCCTAAATGTAGAGAACCCTATACGCCGGTTTCCCTTCTAGACAGGCAACTTGAAGCTCTCTACGCTCGTCTTCAGCCGCCCAAAGAGCTTTTAGAGCTTCTGAAACTGGAGATGAGGGAGATCGCCACGAGGCGCAAACGCGTTGCGCATAAAGAATGTAAGGATCTTAATCGCGCCATTGAAGAATTAGAGAATAAGGAACTCAAACTCCTGGATGAGAAATTGTGTGGAAAAGTACCGCAAGAGGTCTACTGCAAACTAGAGAAGCAATACCAGGATAAGCGCCGGCAGGCCGAGGCCCGTCTAGCCCAACTGGAAGTCGATTACGACAATCCTCTCGACTTTCTAGACAAGTGTATCGTCGTGGCTAGCATGCTTTCTTACCTCCATGGGCGGTTTAAATTCGAACAGCGGAAGAATTTGCTCAAGGCCGTGTTTGAAAAGATCTATGTGCGCAACAAGGAATTGGTGGGTGTAAAACTCAATCCACCGTTCTCAATCCTTCTCAAGGAGGACATTAATAAATTGTTCAAAAACCCTCCTTCAGGGGCTACGAAAGAGGACATCTTCGAACAACTACTGGCCTTCACCCTTTCAGAACGATATCCGCAAATGCAGGATCTTTTATGCAGATTGAAATAATATATAGAGGGAGCTTTTAGCCTTAAAAAAGGCTGCTGATTTCATTACAGGCAATGGAATATTATTCTTGCTCGAATCGGAATGAAAGAGTGAGAATAGTTTTGTCGCCTTCCTTTGACCTGCATGGTAATCTTTTTTATTTAGACAATTTTTCCTTCCTAGTCCGTCTCGCCATATTTGGTACCTTGAAAATAAACCTTAATAGATGACCTGACGTTATACGCAGGGATGCTGGCTTTTAGGCACACAAATCTATTTCGAGCATGGATTGTTTGTCTCATATCATTCCTGACAAAAAAATGGGCCATGAACAAACTTAAAGCCAACAAAAATCGGAAAAACACCATCCACAATCATTATCGGAGAATATTGCGGCAGCCTAACTTAAGCGACCAGGAAATAGAACGGATGCGTCGGCACGTGGGTCTTCTTGCCAGAACTATCTGTGAACATTTATGGAACAAGAAATTTTATTGAAATAAAAGTAACTTAATTAATAAAAAAAACCAAAAATCATTTGCCAGTGCATCTTCATAATATTCTTTTGGTGGAAATACTGTGGAATTTCACTCCTTGCTTTATATTTCCACTTGGATTATGGATAAGCACAACATCAATTGCCGCTGTTGAGGGATGTTGAAGGAGAAGATATGACCAAGTCTGATTTCACCAAGCGCAGGTTTTTTACCACCGGCCAGATTGCTAAAATCTGTGGAGTTTCCATTGCGACAGTGCAAAAATGGATAGACGCGGGAGAGATAGCATCTTACCGGCTGCCTATGACAGCTTCTGAACGACGAGTATCACGCGAAAGCCTGTTGTCTTTTATGAAGAGATATAATGTTCCAACCGGAGAGATCACAGGATCAAGCATGTATCGAGTGCTCATTGCCGGTTTAGAACCAACGGCTGAAGGCCAGGTAAAAGAAACGTTGGAAAAATTGCACCCATCGGTTGAGGTGCGCGTTTGCGCCGAAGCCACTGAATTTTTACTGCTTGTCGGCTCGCTAATTCCCGATGCGATTATCTTTGATTATCACCTGCCAGGTTTCAACGCGCTCAAGCTGATAGAATCTTTGCGTGAGAATGATCAGTTTAAAGGCACTAAACTCGTTATCATTTCCGACCTTTCTGAGGAAGATCAGAAGCAACTTAAAGAGTTCAAGGTTGATGCTATCATATCCGAAACAGTTAAGACGGCGCAGCTTACTAAAGCCATGGGAAAAGCGGTTGGCGGCTCTTGAACCTGCTCTAAAAGCAACATTCAATAGCACCGACAATGGGCATGAGCGATAATTTCTATCATCGGACTTCTCTTTGATCCCGCCCCCTGCGACTTTTTTGGTGTCAGTTTTCGATTTCTTTTTTTTGGGTTTCCTTTTCTTTTTTCTCGTATTCTTCTATTTTTTGTCGGTATTTTTCCAGTTCTTCGCGCGAGCGTTTATCCTGCTCTTCGGCGATTCTCCTGCTTTCACCTTCCGGAAGGATCTTCACATAATGATCCCCATCAGTGTGCGCTGTAACCTCATAACCGGCCGGTATCTTACCAGCCTGCCCCTCCACCGCGGCACCGGTGAAGGCCAAGGGTAAGCAGAGGAGGCCTGTGCCCACGGCCACGGCTGTGGCGGTACCGTGTTCGTCCTCACCTTTTCTGCTCACACGGCCAGTCAACCTTACATCGGACCCGTCGATCGCCTCCACGGTTCTCATTTCTAGGATCATTTCGCCGCCTTTTCCCCAACCGCCCGACTTCTTGCAGGCAATTACTTGGGCTTTTGCGGCCACACCTGCGCGAATGACCACTGCCTTTTTCACCTTCACGGGCTTGACCACTCTGAGGACTATAATGTCTCCCTCTTCCGCAATATCGGTAGTACAGCCTGCGTCGGTTTGCAATACGACGGGTGTGCCGGACGGCACGTAGATCTCATTCTCATCCGCAATATCCGCAGCCAGCGCGTTTGAAAAGCCGATAACATGAATGACAACGAGAGCGACAACCACAAATATCCAACTCCTTCTCCATACCTTCACAATCACATCCTCCCATTTGTTTGAAAAAGCCCATACAGTCAACCCCAAACCCACGCCGGCAGCAAAGCCAAAGGCCGCATTCACCGACACCGGCAGCAGGTATCCGCCATTTGTAGCCCGGATATAACTATGCGTAGCCGCCAAGAGCGCGACGGCGAGGCCGACTATACCGATCCGCATACCCGGCGCGCGCGTGCACCCGGTCAAGCTGACAAGCAGCGTCAGCAACAGCCCCGAATAGAGACCGATACACTTGCCGCAAAGCGCGGTATGATCATTCAAAAGCCAAAGGCACCGTGTCGGCCGTTGATGACAGAGGGATCGGCCCACTCTATAAACATCGTCGACCAATGAAACCTGAAAATAAGAAAGGATAGGCGCTGACAGGCCTATAAGCAGATACAACGCACATAAAACGATCAGCGTGATCAGAAAACCGCGACAATTCACCATTACAGTTCCAAGAGCGTTGAAAACTCATAAAATTAAAATAAACTAAGAGATCGAAGGATTTTACAGATAAAAGATCGGTAGATAAAGAAATTTCTTTATAATTTTTTAGATAAAAGCAGAAAAGTTTCTTATGATAATTATTTCTAATTAATACTTTTTGATAATTAGTTTTGATTATGTATGTGGCCATATAAATTGATATTTTTAGAGAAATAGCTGAAATACCCATTTATACGCACGGAAAGCTTCTAAGATGGATGTGGGCAACATCTGCGGGGTGTTGTTGACGATGCTGGACATGGTTTTATGCTGTTGAAATTTAGGCGCGTAAACCCAAGGTATTGCCGAGATTCAAAGATCAACGAGGAGTCTAGGATAGAATAGAGACTGTCGAAAAACACAAAACTACTGATTTTGTTCCTTATAAGCTCTTGATATTATTACATTGATAATTGGTGAAAATGCCATAATTGGACTTTTTCGACAGGCTCATAATTATTTTTGATTGTCGCTTTGCTCTAACTAACCGTATTGGGATGGCCGAAACAGGTTACTGTTTTGGTCCGAAGAACGAGAGATTGCTCCGCCGCATGGCACGCAAGCCGAAAGCTAGTCGATTTCCTATACAACTCCATGACCTCTGTCTATCATCAAAGTGATGCGTTTATGCAATTTCATATCAAACCTGGTTCCCCAAACCTTTCCGACTTAGGAACCGAATAAGGAACCAGTCGGTAGTAAGTATTTGAATTACCTATCTATTTAAAAAATAGCCAGTAATGAAACTTAAGAACAGCACGCATGCATTGACATTCCATTTATGGTACTTTTGTATTTGTGTCTTCAGTCAACTTCGCCCTTCTTTCGCTGTCCTAATATGCAGGTAAACTAAAAACCATAACCCCTAATGGAGGGACATGGGGAAACCTAAAACCAGGATAACTAAGAAAAATAATTGTCTCTGGGCCTGCCGTAAAAAGATGGGACTCACTCAAAAAGAGGCGGCCCGTCGTATGGGAGCCAGCCAAACTAGTGATCTGTCTCGCTATGAGCACGGGGTCAAATTTCCTAGTCTCATCAATGCGCTCAAACTGGAGATCGTCTACCGAACGCCGGTAGCTTTTTTGTTTGAAGATCTTTATCAGGAGCTCAAAGAAGAGATCAGGAAGCAGGAAGAGAATGCAAAATGTGAAGACGATCAAAAGTGAAATTGAAAAGAAGCGAATCAAGCTTGGCAAACTCCAATGCGCGTCCAAGACATGGTGGGCTCCGGTATGGCGAGGACTGGTTTCCGATTCCCAGGGAACACATTACAGGCGCATGAAAACTGCGCTGTGGCTTTTTATTTACCTCATCATTCACGCCGACCGAAAATCCGGAATGCTGGTTCGCAAAAGCCAGACCATCAGCGTGGACATGGGCATAAGCCTCAAGACCATCCGAAGATGGCTCACTATCCTCAAGGACCAGGAGTATATTTGCGTAACCACCAATGGCCGGTGCCTTTCGATACGTATTTTACGGTGGAAAGGGACTTCAGAGTACCCAAATATGAGTACACAGAGTGCTCAAATATGGGCAGGTAGACTCCCCAAATTTGAGGAGTCTCAAAGCCCAGTTAATGACCGGATTATGGCTGATTCAAGCCTTAAATCGCAAGCGCCGCAAACTCCTAAAGATAATAAGATAAAGAAAGAATGTTAAAAAGAGAAATTGACCCATTAAAAAATTAAAATAAAAAATCATGAGAAACAACATTCTCGCCCTTAATCCCGGCACCAGATATCTGGGCATGGCCATCTTTCAAGACTCACGCCTGAGATTTTGGAAAATCAAAGCGCTTCCGGGAAAGTGGTCAGACGCCAAAATTCAAGCAGTCACGACCTTGATTTCAGAACTCATAGTACCTTATCGCCTCAATACGCTGATCATCAAAAAGCCCCATCCTTCTCGAAGTTCACCTGGTTTGGAGCGACTGATTACCGGACTAGAAACGTTTGCCAAAAGAAAAAAGCTGAAGGTGATGGATTTGTCCCTTTCTCAGATAAAACGGGCGCTTGATCTCAACCGGCAATCAAACAAATGGAACATCGCGGAGCTGGTCGTATCTCACTATCCTTTCCTGGTTACCGAGCTGGAAAAGGAGAAAGGCCATAAAAACGCCTACCTCATTCGCATGTTTGAAGCCATCGCCTTGGGACTGGCGTGCTTTAATCAAATAGATAAATAGTCATCAAGATGGACAGAAAAAGCGGCTCGCGTTTTCTGCTCGTCTCAAAAAATAAATGCCAAAGAAAAACCAAAGAATCCTGGCGATCGATCCCGGCACTCGCCACATGGGGGTCGCTCTTTTGGAGAATGGATCGCTTCCGTATTACGGAGTGGAAGCGATAAAAAAAGGAGCCTCGCCTCATGATGATCTTAAAGCGGCTCGAAAAGTCGTGTTACGCCTGATCAGAGATTTAAAACCGCAAGTATTGGCGGTGGAAAAAACCTTTTTTGCCCAGAGCAGAAATACCGCCCTTTTAAATGTTTTGGTTGATGAGATCCAAGCTATAGGAAAAAGAAAGGGATTGAAAGTATTCTGCTTCGCCCCTACCACCATGAAGAAATCCATCACCGGAAACGGACGCGCCAGCAAAGAAGACGTGGCGCGGGTGATAGCGCTTCAATACCCTGTTTTGAGAGTGTTTCTTACCCAGGATCGTCAATGGAAGGAGCGCTATCATCAGAATATGTTCGATGCGGTAGGCTTGGGAATTATGGCCATGGCGAAGTTAGGCTTCCCTTAAGATCTCTGGATAAATGATCTTATCAAATAAGGCAAAATTAGATTAATCACCCACATTAAGATAATGATCACAACCACAATAACTTGTTATAAGGATAATAAACGATAATTTTATATTTACACCTCACACCAAATATACTATTAGAATAGCAATAAACTAAATAATCAACGCAGTTTTATCCCTCAAACAGCGCCGAAAGGAGGATCCATGGCCAGGAAGGTATCGGTAGTACTCTCGCATTGGTATCAGCTTATCGAAGGTCTTCAGGAATCTCCTCAGCGCTTCTACGGCGCTTTGGAACATGCCATTCGGAGTCGTCAACTACCCAAGATTGATCGGACTCGTATTAATTACAAAGAAGGCGGCCTGCTTTCAGCCAAACGTGAGTATTTCCGCGTGCGTCGCAAAGAACATCTATTTGATGTCTGCGCCGCCCCTTTCGGCAATGGATTTTTTGTGTCCTGGTGGCTGGGGATATCCCCCGGATTCTTCTGGAGACTCATTTTAAGTATTCCAGTCATGGGGCCAATCTGTTTGCGGTTTTTTAAACCGCCAACCTACTATCAGTTAGACACCGCTCTCATGTTTCAGGAATCCATTCGTCAGTCCGTGCTCGAAGTTGTTGATCAGATCAGCAAAACGCAGGGGCTGCGGCTGTTATCCGAAGCCGAGAGAAAGCCCATTTTAAGTAATTTGTTTCAAGCAGGCCGATAGGAAAAGCAGCGCTATTGATAGCGGAGTTCATGGAATATCCTTCCCTTGTCGAACAGCTTACAGGTAATTTCTACCGCTGGGAAAAGCGCGGCAGGGGCTGGCAGGTGTGGGATTATCCAGTCAGCCTTGAGCCCCCTTTTGAACCCTTCTATTATCACACCGCCTCAACCTATCCCGTAGTTGATGATGGCCGCAAACATACTTTTTTCAACTCCTTAATCGAAAGAATATGGAAAGGGTCCAGTCAACCAGCTCAGGAAGAACCCCTGCTGCTTGAATCCGAATCGTCATTTGAGCTTGCTCCTGAGGAGTTTACTGAAACCTCCAAGCTCAAAGAAATCACCATATCCTTACCTCAGGATTACAAGATCTGGCTGGAGACCGCTCAAAGGTTTCTACTCAACCTAAACTACTGCTCGCTTCCGTTAAGCTTCGAAATAATCGGAACTCATCAATCCATAGGCGTGCAGATGACTTGCCGGGAAGCGGACTATTCTCAGCTTATCCAGCAGCTGCGCGCCTATTTTCCCGAAGCGGCGGTTTCAGGAGAAGAGGATCTACTTTCCAATCTGTGGAATGACGAAAAAGAGGGCGTAGTCGTTGACTTTGGGCTTTCCCATGAGTTCATGCGTCCCTTAAAAATCCTGAAAAGCTTGGAGCCCGATCCTCTGATCGGATTAATCGGCGCTTTAGAGGAGTTGGGGGAACCTGAGCTGGGAGTTTTTCAAATCCTATTTCAATCCGCTCATTGCCCGTGGGCGGATAGCATCATGCGAGCGGTCACGGATGGAGAGGGCCATTCTTTTTTTGCCGACGCGCCGGAGATGGCTAGCCTTGCCAAGGAGAAGATTAAAAGTCCGCTCTTTGCCGTGGTAATCCGAGTCGCGGCGCAAAGCGAGCATGAACACCGGGCCTGGGACATCGCCCGAGGCCTGGCCAGCGGTTTAACCCATATCAGCCTTCCTCCCAGTAATGAACTCATACCGCTGGACAATGAAGACTATTTTGAAACCGTTCATCGGGAAGATCTGATTTTACGGCAAACCCATCGCAGCGGAATGCTCCTTAACTGTGAAGAGTTGGGCAATCTGGCGCATCTACCTTCAGCTTCCGTGCGATCCTCAAAACTCACGCGCCAAATCAGAAGAACCAAGCCAGCGCCGTCCATAGCGATTGGCCACAATTGCGTTTTGGGCGAGAATATTCATCAAAACCAGACGCAAAAGGTGTCACTGAGCGCAGAGCAACGGCTGAGGCACATGTATCTTATCGGCGCAACCGGCACCGGAAAGTCCACCTTCCTGTTAGACCTCATCAAACAAGACATGGAACAGGGATTGGGCATAGCGGTTCTGGATCCTCACGGTGATCTTATCGAGAAGATTTTAGGATTCGTACCGGAAGAGAGATTCGATGACGTCATCTTGCTCGATCCTTCAGATTCCGAGTTTCCCATTGGTTTAAACATCCTTTCCAGTCATTCGGAAATGGAAAAAAACGTCTTGGCTTCGGACCTGACGGCAGTTTTTAGGCGGCTCTCCACCAGTTGGGGCGATCAGATGAATTCCGTCTTGGGTAACGCCATCCTGGCTTTTTTGGAAAGCAGAGAGGGCGGGTCCCTATTGGAGCTGCGTCGCTTTTTGGTGGAAGCGGATTATCGCCGGAGTTTTTTAAACACCGTGGCCGATCAGGAAGTAGTGTACTACTGGCAGCGTGAGTTTCCGCTGCTCAAAGGCAACCCCCAGGCGCCTATCCTCACCCGGCTAAATACCTTTTTACGTCCTAAAGCGCTTCGCTATATGGTTTCTCAACAGGAAGGGCTCAACTTTGAAGAGATTTTAAATAAGCGAAAGATCTTCCTGGTCAAACTCGCTCAAGGGCTCATAGGAGAGGAAAACGCCTATCTTTTGGGAACGCTATTGGTGGCTAAAATTCATCAAGCGGCCATGGCCCGGCAAGCTCTAAGCCAGAGTGAGCGCAAACATTTTTATGTTTACCTCGATGAATTCCAGAACTTTATCACCCCCTCCATGTCGGCGATTCTATCTGGTGCTCGCAAATATCATTTAGGCCTAATCTTGGCTCATCAGGATCTGCGCCAGCTCTGGAGTCAAGACACGGAATTGGCCAATTCGGTTATTTCCAATCCTGGCGCACGCCTCTGTTTTCGCTTGGGCGATTTTGACGCCAGTAAGCTGCAAGAAGGTTTTTCTTTTTTTAACGCTTCGGACCTGCAGAACCTGGGGATCGGTGAAGCCATAGCCAGGATTGAACGGGCGGAATATGATTTCAATTTGAAGGTTCCGGCTCCGCCAGAGGTATCGGAAGATGTAGCTATTAAAAGACGGGCTGAATTAGTCGCGCTCTCGCGTCAAAAATACGCGATTCCCAAAGAAAAAATTGAGGAGCGGCTCAGTAAAGAAAACCGGATAATCCCAGTTCCTCCCACACCTCCTGCCGGTCAAGTGATCAAAGAACCGGAGAAAAAAATACGGACGGAAGAACAAATAATTGTTCCTAAGCGCAAACCGAAAAAGGTCGAAGAACTGGTCATCAACGATTTGCCTGTGGTGGAAGGTAAAGGCGGTAGAGAGCATAAATATTTACAGGCGCTGATCAAACAGATGGCCGAAGCGCATGGGTATAAGGCGGTTATTGAACAGCCTACGCCTGATGGCTCCGGAAGCGTGGATGTAGGACTAGAAAAAGACGATCAGAGAGTCGCCTGTGAGATATCGCTTACCACCACCGTGGAGCAGGAGCTGGGAAACATTCGAAAATGTCTTACTTCTGAGTTCGACAAGATTGTCGTGATCTCGCCTCACGGCAAAAATCTCAAAAAGCTTGAGGTAGCCGCACTGAAAGAGTTCTCTAAATCAAAGCATGTAAAAATCCTGTTCTTTCAGCCCGAGGAGTTTTTCTCATACTTAGAGGCTCAGGCGGCTGATGAGGCCGGTAAAGAAGAGCGGGTGAAGGGCTATAAGGTGAAAGTGCAATATCGTCCTGTTGGAGAGGAGGAAAAGAAGACCAAACGTGAGGCCGTGGGAAAGGTGGTCCTTGAGGCAATGAGGCGGATGAAGCAAGACAAAAAGGAAAAGTAAGTTGAAAACCAAGTTGTGCTGAATAGGTTTCCACGACCGGAATACTGCCTCAATGCCGATTATAAAGAGCTTTGCAGAACTTGGACCGGCTTTAGTACGCGCCCGGATTAAAGCTGGTTTGCTTCACGTTGAGAAAGGCGATCATTGGGAAGCATCTATAATTCTCTTCGAGCAGAAAGAACTTAGAATTCCGGAGGAGCTTCAGGCCACGATCGCCGAATCTTTTTATCAAGCCTCAAAAGTAGCACTTAAAGATGGAATGACGGACTACTGCATTAAATTACTCGGCGAATCAGTGAGACTTGATCGTACTCACAAACTCGCCAAATTGAAACGAAACTCTCTTGTCAATAGAAACAAAGAACAGGTTCCGAGGGAAATCGTTGTTAAGGGAAAAAGACACCTTGTTACTCAAGAAGCGATAAGACAGGTCGAACTGGAAGAATTTCGAAAGAAGATGAAAATACCTTGCTTGAAATCTTCTTGCGTCAATCCAGCAGGACCGTCGGAACTTAATTGCGCGGAGTGTCGAGGGCTTTTATCAAAAGCCAGGAATGATTTGCCTGAACAGCTTTCTTTGGACGGTTTTTACAGTTCAGGCGTATACCGATGGCAAGGAGATACAAGATCATCGGAAACCTATACACAGATAATCAGGGAGTTTAAAGACGGAGGTAAATATCTCGGAAAACACCTTTCTGCTCTTCTGGCGGACTCCTTAACAAAAAGGAGCTCCGTTGGGTCAGAGATCGATTTAATAACTTATGTACCTGAAAATATAAAAAGAACTCGTGAGCGCGGTTATCACCCCCCGGAGATACTGGCGAGAGAACTGTCCAAGCGACTCTGCGTTCCTCAAATGCAGGCGCTGAAGAGAATCGGCGATCAAAGGGCCAGGAACGCTTCTCAGGAGGATATCAGGAAACAGTACGTATGCAAGAAGGCAATTCCCGAGTTCATCAAAGGGCGGATAGTACTCCTGGTGGACGATATTGCCACCACCGGAAAAACCTTGGTTTCGTGTGCCACTCTTTTGAAAGAAATCGGAGCGAAAAAGGTTTACGCAGTGACCCTGGCGCTGAGCGAAACAAGCCACAGACAAAGAAGAAAAGAAATCTTGAATCTTTCTAAGTTGGCCCTCAGGCATCATGTAACGAGCGCAAAGCACATCAGTCCAGCTCCATTTAGAGCTCTGTTTGATAATTTAGAAGACAATATTGAGCGCGTATTCGGCACGATTGATAACTCCCTCGTGGAGATGACCGGCATTACAAAGCAAGCCTTAGCCGCGCTATGTGATCGCGAAATGAATACTCCTGATGATTCCCAGTATCCACCAGTTTTTAGATCCCCCTTCTGCCATCCAATACTCTTTTATATTGGCGCGATCTATAAATTCCTGGACTATCGGGACTCAATTGCGGTTGTTGGCGTCCAGGCTGCTATTACTTGGAGCATTGAAAGTGCCAAAAAAGTTTCGACCACAATGTCCCAAGAGGGATGGGTGGTATTTAGCTGGTTCTTGAATGATACATCTTCTCACCTCTGTAATTTTGACTCAAGTGGCTATACAGTGGCGATTCTTGGCTGTGGTCCAGAAGCAAATTATCACCGTCAAACGAAGAAGATATATCAGCGAATTGCTGTTTCCGGTGTCATCATCTCGGAGCTGCCTTTTGGCACAAAGATCAAGGGATGGAACCTGAAAAAGCAAAACACGACAATTGTTGAGGCAGCGAAGGGTGTACTCGTAACGCAGAGCCCCAAAATGGACAGTGTCATGTACGCCTTTAATATTGCCGAAAAGCAAGGGAAATGGGTTTTTATGCTGAAGGACGAAGAATATATATTTTAGCAGATTGGTCTCAGGAGTGCCATGATAATAATCCCTCAAAGCGAGTTTTAGTGAAAAAGAGTAAAAAGTTTCCGCTGGAGCTAATACCAGTTATAGCGCTCAATGATTTTCAATCTTAAGAAAATAATTTTAAGACCTATATCATAAACTTGAAATGATTACTATAGATATCAAAAACAAGATAAACCACCAAAAATGTTTGCCGAGGAGATTCTAAATATTCTGTACCGCAGTTTTTTATTAATTAAACTATGATTAATACTACAATTGCTTTATCATTATTTCTGGTAAGCTATTAATATAAACCTTGGAAAAGGCATAATACCGAGATGAGTATAAAACAGGACTATGAGGAAAGATGGCCAAAATTAAATATTAAACATTTAATTTTATACACGGCTGATTTCATCGTGTTTATTGACCCGAATTTTGACGTTGATTGGGAAACAACTGATGAATATGACTTGCACGGACCTACTGATTTAGAGCAACATAATGCAATTTTAAATCGCGCTGCTAGTCTTGAGTGTATCCCAAATGACCATCAAAAAGAAAACATCCGCCTTAATTTTAAAAGAATGATTGCTGAAGGTGTGGCTCGCTCATTAAACCATGATTACGCAAACGCTGGAAAAATACTAGATGATGCCGAAATATACATACGTAATCGTAATATAGAAACAGCTCGCTATTGGCAGGTTACATCTACTTGTTTATGTGGCGTGGCTAGTGCGATGATTATTTTAGGATTGTGGTGTTTTCGACATAACCTCATCCCTTTTCTAGGTTCTACAGCTTTTTTCATACTAATTGCTACTGCGTCGGGATCAATTGGGGCAACATTATCGATTATTATTCGGATTGGCCATAGCAGTATAACGAGTGAAGCAGAAAAAAAATTGCATATTCTTGAAGCAGTGTCCAAGCATATTGGGGGTTCCATATCTGGATCAATCATTTCCATTTTAATAAAAATAGGTATAGTAGTGCCGATGTTCCAGTCAATCAATATGACCGATATCGTAATGGTAGTAGGCGGACTAATTGCTGGCGCAAGCGAACGATGGGTACCATCATTGATCTCACAATTCGAGAAAGGAGAAAAGTGAAATGCGTAGGCACGCTTTGTTAATATCAAATCCGGGAGAGCCCGGGACTGAAAACTACTGTGAGGGAGTTAAGGTCGATATTGCTAATTATACTTCTTTCTTGAAATCGGCCTTAGGAGGCACATGGTACGATGCCGAAATTACACATTTACATCGTCCTTCCGAATCGGGTGCGAAGGATGCAATATCCAATATCTCGTCAAATGATTATACATTGGTCGTATTTTGTGGACATGGCTATTATTCTGCACACCGTGAGTCAACAATTTTAGAACTTAGGAAAGGTGAAGAAATTGATTCCCTTGATTTGAGGAAAGGAGCTAATAAAAGGACTATTATTTTGGATTGTTGCCGAAAAGTCGAAAGAGATATTATCCATGAAGCTGCATTGACTGCCAAATTCGCCGAGGCCAGAGCTGTCTTGAACCGTTCAGAATGCAGGAAGTATTTCGAGGCACAACTGGGGAAGTGTTCTAGTGGAATCGTTGTAGGATATGCGTGTTCAAAGGATGAAACTGCCGGTGATAGTCAGTCAAGAGGCGGCTATTATTCTTATTCCCTTTTAAAATCCACGGCTACTTGGCATAAAACAAATAATATTGATTTATCTAGCGAATGGAAGGCCTTTAGCGTTGTGGCGGCCCATAATAGCTCTATCAAAGAGGTATCTCGCTTGAGCGGAGGAAATCAAAATCCGGAAATTGAAAAACCGAGATCTGAACCATACTTCCCAATCGCAATAATGGCGTAAGCATCATTGACATCTGTGTAGACAGAGTAACCAACTGAAAATACGTATGTCAAGGATTGGTCTTCTATGTATATTCAGAAATATGAGAACAGTTGGGCTCTCATAATTGGCATAAATGACTACGAAAAAGCTCCGCGCCTGGCCTATGCAAGAAGCGATGTGGAAGCAGTAGCGGACGTATAAATAAAAAAGTTTGATTTCCCTGTGGATAACGTGACCATCCTGCTTGACGGTGATGCGACCCGCGAAGCCATATCAAATGCATTCCTGAGCTACGCGAACGGAACAGTGAAGGAAAATGACAGGATCTTAGTCTTCTTTGCAGGCCACGGACACACCACAACAGGAAAGCGAGGAGAAGTCGGTTACCTCGTGCCCGTCGAAGGCACTACGAACAATTTGGCATCTCTCATGCGATGGGATGCGCTGATACGGGACTCCGAACTCATCCCGGCAAAACACATTCTCCTCATCATGGACGCCTGTTACGGAGGAGTCGCTTTACAAAGAGGTCCGGGCCTGGGAGGTATGCGCTTCCTAAAAAGCATGATGCAGCGGTACGCGCGTCAAGTATTAACAGCAGGAAAAGCAGACGAAACCGTGGCAGATGCAGGCGGCCCACTGCCAAACCATTCAATCTTCACCGGCCACCTGCTCGAAGGTCTTGAAGGCAAAGCAGCAACACCAGACAAAATCATTTCTGCAAACAACCTGATGGCCTACGTCTACGATAAAGTAGCAAAAGACATAAACTCAAACCAAACACCTCACCATGGGTTCGTTGATGGAGACGGAGACTTCATTTTCACAACAGACATCCTGAGTAAACTATCAGAGGAATCGGAAACCGACAAAGATGTCCTAATTGAACAAATAGCGCCAGTAACGCCGCCCGAACATAAAGCAGAAAACGTTGTCGATATCGTCAAAGACTACATATTTGACAGTCACTACGCCATAAAGCTTCATGACTTAGTTGTTCAAGAGATAAGGAAAGTGCAGTATGAGACAGAGCCGGAAAAGTTTCCCCTATCAGATCAAGTCACAATAGAGTCCTTCGCTGAAAGGATGCGGGCATACGAGTCTATAATTCGAGAACTTCAATCAGTAACGATTCTTTTGTCTCATTGGGGTGGAGAGAATCATGCGCCGCTGCTTGCCAGAATAATTTCTCGTGTAACCGAAAAGAGCCACTCAACCGGAGGAAAAGTAAACCTGCTGGGATTGCGTTATTATCCAACGCTTCTCTTGTTATATTCCGGAGGCATTGCGGCCATAGATTCCGAAAAGTATTCAAACTTACTCACATTATTTACGGCGAATGTCGGCTCCAGGCACAGCGGCGAAAAAGGGGAAATAGCAATTATAACAGTTGTTGAACGGTTCCTAGACCTGGAACGCACCAACATATTTAAATCATTGCCTGGGTATGAACGCAACTATGTTCCAAGAAGCGAGTACGTCTTCAAAGTGATCCAGCCGATGCTTGATGATCTCCTGTTTTTGGGGGACAGCTACGAGTCGTTGTTTGATCGCTTCGAGGTATTTTGGGCGTTAGCCTACGCTGACCTTGACCGGTCAGAAATAGGTGGCGTGTGGGGTCCGCCGGGACGATTCGCGTACAAGCTCAGAAGAGAAGGTGGACCTTTTTGGGAAGTCGTAAGCGAAGCGGATTTGTACGGAGACGATTGGCCGCCACTAAAAGCCGGCTTCTTCGGAAGATCATACGACAGATTCAAAAGGCTAGCTGATGCCTACGCAGAAAAAATTGCCAACCTTCATTGGGGATAACCAACTCTAACCAAATCTAATATCGCAGGATGGTTTTCCAGTGGATACATTGAATAGCTGTCCCATGGAGGAAATAATGACACTAATACCAGAATCAGAAATCCGAGATGTGCACGGCATCACAGATGAGCAAAAACAACTCATCAAGGCTTATCTTCAAGGAGCTGTATACTCATGGGCAAAAAACAGACCTAATGAACAATTTGCGGCGAGAGATCTTGTTGGCGGAGAAAATTATGAATGGTCAGGGACGCCATTAATTACTCTTTATGAAAAGCATATCAATGTTGGAAAATCATCAAATGAAGCAATAGAGGCAGCTGCAAAAGATCTCGGCTGGTTGCTCAAAGCTGTCCTTGCAGAAGACAAGCGACATTTCGAAACTGGAAAATCAGGTTTAACGGCAGGCTACCGCTGGCTTGGAAATGAACCCTAAGCATCGAACAATCGCTTTTGGCCGACGCCCGTGCTTCGCGTGACCGATAAGCGGCATGCAACTAATATCGAAGTCAAGCATTATCCATTCTTAAGTCTCAATAACCCCTTCGGGTCTCAAGGATGAGTGAAGCAGCAAGATTTTACTGCAAGGAACATCACTCATAAGGCTGTCTGCATCGTTCACGCATTCCAAAATAACTCCCTCCAAGCAGTCCCAAAAGCTCCGCATCTGGAGGGAGAAAGTCCAATAACACCTTAATTTGTCTACCGCCTTTTGAGACAGTCGTCGTTACTTTTATTGAAGAATTAATCTTATAAGGATTGCAGAGCCAATTATAAAAGACGATTTTCTTTCATCGGCAATCTTTATAAAAAAGTATTAAGCTGGGTCTTCTCCGTGGTAACTCTGAAATCCAGCTGCTTCGAGAAGTTTAGTAATATGGGAAAACCACACCAACGCTTTCTCAATTCCTGGATCAGCATTTCCGTACATTTCCACAGCCAAAATAATCGCTTCTCTGGTAATCTCAAACATAATCCATACGTGAAGCTCATAGAGGCCGCAGGCCACCTCGCCATTGAAAGAGGGTATTGGGCTAACACCGTGAATATCCTCTGTATCAAGTCGATGAAGCAGCGGCTGTAGCAGGTTGAGGTTTGAAGGATGAGCTACATCATTTAATTGGCCATAAAACCTTTGACTTCCTGACGGAGCGTGACGTACATTCGGAACTCTCCCTGACCTATATCTGCCCTTTTTTACTTCGTGTATACGGGTTAAAAGCTCATAATCTTGCTTTAGAACAGCGGCGGCTTTTAAATACTGCCCCTCAGATATTAATCTCTCGGTATATGTGGCACCCTGGCAAAACAAAGAAATCAAAACAAGGCGTTCGCTAATACTTTCATTTGTAAGGCCAGGCGTATTCGCTTTAAATTCCTGTAACCACCGGAGAACCGCAGCGCACATCAAGCGTACATCTAGCCATTCTTGCTTATAGGCTTGTTTTGAAGCTTCTCTGACTTTTTGACTTGAAGCTTCTATATCTGCTTCCAGATTTATTCCTTTCCTTAGAAATAAATCTATTTCTTTGCGTTCAGCCTCAGTTGGTTTTCTCACGCTCATTCCTATCACGTCCTTAATAACTATTGCGATAATAAAAAGTCACATTGAATGACCGTTTGGCAAGGTAGCCCGTCGAATTTTCATGGCTAATATACTATTGTATGTTCAAGCTTTCAATAATCTCACTTTCTGCATCGTTCACCTTTCCAGGATAACGTGAAATAGTTCAAAGAGCTCCGCGTCTGGAGCAAGAGAGTCCATCAACCCCTTCAATTTCTTTACTGTCTCTTTGGACAGCCTTCGTTTCCCTTGCTCCCATTTCGCCAAAGTGCTCGGATCAATACTCAGTTTCCAGGCAAGCTCCTTTTGGGTGAATCCCATTGTCCTGCGATAAAAGGCTATTCTTTTGCCAAATCCGTCTGGTATAAGTGAAGTTGGAATGTAACCTAGAAAATCAATTATGCGTGGAATGAAATTGAACGACGGTTCATTTCGATTATTTTCCCAGTTATATACTGAAGCCGCATCAGCTTTGAGAATATGCGCTACGTCACGTTGCAAGAGTCCGAGATCAATTCTCTTGGCTCTCAGATGATCACCTAAAGTGACCAATTCTTTAGGATAGGCCTCTGGCGTGGGTTTTGGAGATTTGGATGTTAAGTGGCAAAAAGGCAACGCAGGAATGTCAATGTGGATTTTTAGGGGATCCGAAACGGGAGTGCCATTGTTCGCCGCGGCAGATTCTGCAATACCGCTCCCGTATTTCCGGACCGCTTTTGGACCGCATGGATATCCAGATCGAAGTGCCCGCCGTGGCCTATCGGGACCTGTCCAGCGATACGGCGGGCGAATCATCACAAATCATCAAGGAGCGCGTGGAAGCGGCCCGAACCATCCAGCGTCAGCGTTTCAAAAACGAGCACATTCACTGCAACGCCCAGATGAAGAATCGCCACATAACCAAACACTGCAAACTGGACGACGCCTCCATGACCCTGCTGGAGCGCGCTATGGAATTATTGGGCCTGTCCGCCCGCGCCTACCATCGCATTTTAAAAATCGCCCGCACCATAGCGGACTTAGACAATAGCGACGCGCTCACGACAACACATATCGCGGAAGCCATACAGTATCGGAGTCTGGAGCGGAAGGTGGTGTGAAGACGTTTAGATTAAATAATGATGTAAAATATTAATAATTTTCTGTTCCCTCTTGGCTATAGTACTGAGTTCGATGTCTAGTCGTCGATCCAGTTCTTTCCGGGCGAACCCAATGACCTTGCGATAAAAGGCTATTGTGTCACCAAATCTATCAAGCAGGACTGAGGCTAGCGCGTAAACGAGAAAATCAATGCTGCGAGCAATGAAGTGAAGCGATGGTTCATTCCGATTATTCTTCCAGTTATGTACGGTGTCCACGTCGTGTTGCGAGGGTCCGAGCCCGATTCGCTTAGCTCTGAGATGGTCACCTGAAGTGGTCATTCTTTAGGATAGGCCTCTGGCGCGGGTTTTGGAGTTTTACAGATAAAATGGCAAAAAGGCGCCGCTGGAGTGAAAAATTGTTTGTCTTCTTTCACTGTGTGGTCTGGATAAAACTCGATCAGTTTCTCCGAGAGTTCGACAATATCGTTCAACGCCGCCACATAGCCCTGAACATACCGCTCTTTTGCCTCCCTCAACTCTCTGAACATCTTTCAGCCGAGCTTATGTTCTTCTATTAGTTCGTTCATTACGTTCAGATGATCTTCGCTGAAGTTTTTGCGCTAAATCTCGAAAGAGAATTTCCTCTTCTTTCCCATGATGACACTGATCGGCATAGGCTCTGTAGAAGTCCATGCCGTTTCAATTAAAAGCATGTTCGTACTGTTTTTTAACCCGATATTGTTCAACTCCGTATCCAGAAGAGCCGCCATTTGTTCAATGGAGAGTGGGCTCTCTCATTAAAGGACCAATAGGTATCATATGCGCCTCTTCATCAACGTTTCGTATCCATCCCGTCCATCAGACCAGCCCTTTGACAAATTCTTCTCCAAAACGGCGGCAGTTTTCAAAAGACTCTGAATCCGGGTTCCAAAGTTTCCGCAGTCCTTCAGTTTGTATTTCAAACCCCGCAGCGCTCAGCCGGTCGGATATCATTTTCACACCCTCCCCGCTCCAGCCATAGGCGCCGAAAGCCGCGGCCTTTTTCTTTTTGAACCCCAGTCCTCGAATTTCTTCGAGAATCCCGGCCACGGACGAGAGTATTCCCTTGTTTATGGTAGGCGATCCCACGAGAATCGCCTTGGATTTGAACACTTCAGTAATAATGTCATTCTTGTCCCTGCGCGCCGAATTATAGATTTTTACAGCCACCTCACGGTCCTTGGAGGTTATGCCTTCGGCGATGGCTTCAGCCATCTTCCGCGTACCGTTCCACATGGTGTCATAGATGATGGTTATTTGATTTTCCTGGTAGTCATCGGCCCATTGGGCGTATTGATTGACAATTTGCAGGGGATTGTCCCTCCAAATCACGCCGTGGCTTGTGCAAATCATGTCTACAGCCAGTTTGAGCCCTACAACTTCTTTTATCTTTTTGGCCACAAGCATGCTGAAAGGGGTCAAGATGTTAGCGTAGTATTTAATGCATTCCTGATACAGTTCTCCCTGGTCCACCAAGTCATTGTACATAAGTTCCGAAGCGTAATGCTGGCCGAAGGCGTCGTTGCTGAACAATATGTTGTCTTCGGTGAGATAGCAAAACATGCTGTCGGGCCAATGAAGCATTGGCGCCTCAATAAAAACAAGCTCCTTGGAACCAAGGCTAAGGCGGTCGCCGGTCTTGACCACCTGGAAGTTCCAGTCCTGATGGTAGTGCCCTTTTAGAGATTTGACTCCATTGGCTGTGCAATAGATAGGTTTGTCCGGGATTGCTTTCATAAGCTCGGGCAGAGCCCCGCTGTGATCGGATTCCGCGTGGTTCGCGACAATAAAGTCGATGTCATTCAGCGCAATTTCTTTGGCCAGCGCTCCGACAAATTCTTCTTTAAAAGGCGACCAGACAGTATCGATGAGAACCGTGTGTTCGTCGCGCACGAGGTATGAATTATATGTGGAGCCTTTATAAGTGGAGTATTCCTCGCCATGAAATTTCTTCAATTCCCAATCAATCTTACCAACCCAGGTAATCGTATCGTTGATTTTAAAACTCATAGTTTCTCCTTATCTACTCTAGAGTGGTTATTCATTTAGCTGAAAAAAGGTTTATTTTCGCTCTATTCTAGCTTGAACTGTTCACGCAGACACTCAGAGAGAGATCGTATCATGTGGAATGCCTTTTCCACGGTTTTCTCTTTATCGGGATTGACCAGGCAACAGGTCGCGGGGGAAAGCATGCTCCGTGAAAGCAGAAATTTCCTTTCAATCCCAACGCTTAACAGGGTGTCCCAGAGATATATGAGTCTTTCTTTCAAAGAATTAAGGTTCTCTTTTTGGAATGGCTCAAAATTGGTGGGGATGATCCCCCAGACCAGAACTCCGCCTCTGTCCAGGACACTTTCGGATAGATTTAGCGTACGACACAAAGACTTCTCCATTCGAGAATACGTCCAGGGACAGTACATCGAGATCCAGACCGAGCAGGAAATCCCAATCAGGGTTGCCGCAGAGATGGACGCCTCGAGGCCGCTCGATCAGCGAAAAGAAAAACTCCATGTCCTGTTTTGCCACTACATCGTTATATCCGGACATTCCGCTGAAAACGAATTGAAGGCCGGGCTCGTCTATAAACATGAAAGCGTTCGGGTTTACCCGCCTCAACTGGCTAAGCTGCACGTTGACCCTGCGAGCCATAAATTCCAACAGAAAAGGTCGGACCGTATCGTTAAAAATTATGGGCCTGTCGTTAAAGTCTTTAACATTAAAACCAAAACTGATCGGTCCTTCCAGTTGCCCGCGAATGGCCGGCCTGTCCGAAAGTTTCAAATTCATGAAGCGATGATACACAGCGGAATACTCCGGGCTCACATCGAAATATTCGTCATCGTCAAAATGCAGTAATGCATTTTCCAGTTCCTGGTTAAATTTGTCTTCCGAAAAACAGAGAGTTCTTTTCTCAACATCGAGGAGGATTCCCGGGAAGCCTTCGGAAGCCTGAACATACATGTCTTCGTAATAACTAAGCAGAGGGAGTTGAGGCCAGAAAGGGACATCTAATGAAAGAGCAGCCTTGAGAGCCCTTTCCACATCTGTATGAGGCATGACAGCCATTGCTGTGGTCAGAAGATTGCCCGGAATACCCATATTCAGCCTTATCTATGCGATATCTATCGCGCGCGATCTCGCCACCTAATTCTAATTTGACGTATTGATGAAAATTGTTGAGTAAGATAGCTCCCTAAACGCCCAAATGGAATTGTCCGCCCGAACAAAATCGTCAGTTTTAGGTTGCCTCATAATTTGCTGTCCATAAAGCGCGGACTCGTTTAATCCTCCCAATGGATGCATTCAACAGGGCAGGTGGAGATGGCCTCTTCGATGCAGGCCTCATCGCCTCCTTTCGGAAGAATGACTTTAGCCTTCTCTATTTCCTCGTCAAACCGGAATATATCCGGACAGAGTTCGCAACAACTTTCGCAGCCGATGCATTCTTCCTCATCAATGATGACTCTTTTTGCCATACGGCTTAACTCCTTTCTTTTCGGCCGCCAGATGGGAAGGGTATAGCGCCAGATCCTTCACTTTTTACATCGTGGGGGTTCGCTGAAACGAGCGCAAGCGCTTCCCCGGTTCTACCGAACAAAGGACGTATCCATCTCTTTTACGCGTTTTCTTCCCATACGGAGTGCATCAAGCAAAACCTCAATGAGGCTTTTCTCCTTGGAGGTCCGCATATGACAGTTCCGCTTAATCCTTCTCATAACAATTTTATTTCGATGCGCTGGGAAAAAGTACACATGAACCGCCACGTCAGTCGCTTATGTGAATAAGTATTCACAAATCAAAATTTACTCGACGGCAATCGCATGTTTGAAAATTTGCCAGGATTTTTCCAGATGTTTTGTGACGTCGAATTTACCTTCGCTCACATGCCACAGAATGGCTGCGGGTTGTATCAGGCCTAAAAACATAACCGAGAGAGTTTCCGGGTCCGAATCTGTTCTGATATTAGAACTCGCTTGGCCTTCTCGTATGATATCAGCCACCTTGTTCAGATAGTTTTTGATAACTTTGTAAATTTTATTTTTCGTTTTTTTGTCTTTACTGTAGAGTTCTTCTGAAAAGATAACCTGCGGTATAGCTTCATTTTCTCTGATTAACAGGACATGACGCTGAACAAGCTGGGATAGTCGTTCCAGGGGATCGGAAGTCATGTCGCATATGGTATCAACATTGCTGAGCAATCTTTCTTGTATGAGATGCAGGACGGCGTCTAAAATCTGGTCTTTCCCCTTGTAATGGCGGTAGATGGCTGAGGGAACAAGTCCGATTTGGTGCGCCACCCGCGCCACACTTAATCCCTTCATGCCATGCCTGGCGACCGTGTCCAAGGCGGCCTGAGCAATTTGCGCCTGTCTGATTTCTGTTGTCAGCTTTTCCGAAGTCATTTTTGGTCCTATGTGAATCAGTATTCACATAGCTAACATACTCAGGGCTGCATGTCAACAGAAGTCTCTAGCTGGATGATATCATCATGAAGATATGCGAGGCGAGCCAATAACGATTTAATATTTTTACGAAAATGTGAAAGGCGCTGAGGATGTCGATCCTTCTGCCTAATGAATATATCTCCTATGATTTCAAAATGTTGCGATCGCGCAAAGATCGAAGGCTATAGCCGCTTGGCTCGCAAACAAGCTCCCAACGTCTTCAATTCCTGGGGTTAAGCATTCGGCGCAGGTCTGATGTTTTTACAAAATGGCGCCCTTGGAGGCGGGAGGAAAGCTTGTCGGGGCGCTCATCGCACTCAACAAAAAGGGGCGCCTTTCGATCACAAGGACGAGAAACTGTTGACTATAATAGCCTCCACGGTGGAATTGGCGGCGAGGGAATTCGGGGTCGGGATCACAAAGAAGCGCCTCCTGAACCGCAGTTGGTCGTGGATACTACGTAAGAATCAGGTAACGCTCCCCATCCTGCCAACTTTTATCCTCTCATGGATTGCTTTTAGTCAGTCGCCCGCTTTTTACAAGAGCGTCCTTCCTGGCCTGTCCTACAGTCAGAAACTTTCCGACCAGAAGCATGTGCACCGGGAGCGCCGCATAGTTCACTTCCTGCAAAAATTTTCCCACAGTGGAGCGGATGATTTTCTGCTCATTACGGTCTCCGGCGTGACATACCACCGCCACCGGTGTATCTGGGGGGTAATGTCGATTCAGATCTTTGAACAATGCCGGATAGTCAATGAACATGGTATAAAAGAACATACTTGCCTGATGGGCCATGAGCTTTTCGTTGGTGTCTGTTCTCCCGGGCCAGTCGGTCGCGGTCAGTATGACGGAGTTGGTATCCCACCCGTAAGGAGGGCTCATCTTTACCGCTGCGCTAGCCGCTTGAAACGCTCCCACACCGGGAATGATTTCGGTGGGAATATCCTCAGGAAGCATCTCCAGGTAATAGGTCATGCCGAACATCATCGGATCACCCCACTGAAGAGCCGACACCGTTTTCCCCGCCCGAACGGCCTGCGAAATCCTGTCAATAATTTCTCTTCGTGTTTTGTCATTCTTTATGACCGCCGCCTTTAGCTTCGGGTCGGTCACCTTTTCGGGGTCAAGGCCGAAGTATTGCCGAGCGGAATGTGGCGCAATCCAGACCTCTCTTTGCCCGATATAGTCTTTCCATGGTTCTCTGTCCCGATCCCCCTCCAGCATCACGATTTGAGACTCCTTGATTACCTCTGCGCCGCGGATGGTTAACAGGTCCGGCGCTGTCCCCATTCCCACAATGTAAAATTTGCCTGAACCCGCAAAAGCTACTTGTCCAGCGAAAAGAACCGCCGCGCATACAAAGCAAACAAGCGTACAACTCCTTATTTTCATTTGAGCTCTCCCCGTGTTTGGTCTTGATAGTAAGGAATGAACCAACGCTATGTCAGAAATTCAGCTGCAAAAGCCGTTGATAAGCTTGAACAAGGCGCTTTTACCGGATGCGTTCAGCCCGAGAAGCCCGAAAATCATCCCGGACTCTATTGCCAAATCAATGTCGCGCAGCGTGGGTCCGGTATCGTAATCAAAACTGAGGTCACGAACCGCAAGCACGTGCCTTTTCCCGCGTCACTTTTATCCGTTTCCACTCTTAACGGTTTCCCTGAAGCGGGCGCGGCTGAGGGAACGTGACCTGCTCATATCGAATAATCGTACAACCATAGCAGACAAAATGTCGTGTATAACATACATACTTGCTCCATTTCCATTACAGAATCAAGGTGAAATATTCGACCATCGAAAGTCCGGAGGAACACCTCGCGACTGTCGACCGGCAAGCGCGCCTCATCGACCATTCAAGAGAAAGAAACAGAACGCTATAAAACGGTTTCAGCGGATCTTTGAAGACTGAAGGAGCAATTAGAAATGATTGAATTTAATTTATAATGATAAAACTTTTATTTTAAATATATATTATACATTTAAGTCATATTTCCAAATCCAGCGTGATATAACAGCTACAGAACATGAAAGAAAGAGTCTTAAGGCCGTTATTGACAAGGTCTGGTTCATGATTAACAGAAATCTTAAAGCGTCAACAGTAACGAGCAGGTTAATAAGACCGTATATATCTTTTAAACTACGCCCTTGGGAGGTGTGATATGAAACTCAGCGCCAGAAATGTGTTCAAAGGCAAAGTCATTGACGTAAAAGAAGGCACGATAATGGCGAAGGTGAAAGTGGATCTGGGAAACAACAACGTCATTACGTCTCTTATCAGCCAGGAAGCCGTGAAAGAATTGGGAGTCAAGGTAGGCGAAAATATCAATGTTCTAATCAAAGCCACGAGCGTAATGCTGGCGAAAGACTAACTCCGCTTTCAATAACAAGATGGGGACTGTCTCTGTAACCGCGCGTTCCCCGAATATGGACGCGAAGGTGAACTTTTCCCACGCTTGCAGCCAACCGCTCGGCGTGGGAAAAGTCGCCATGGAAAATCGTTGATGGGGTCTACCTCAAGGCATGGGGTTCGGAGTATTATAAGCGGACGCCGGAGCCGACCTGAGCGAGCGGTTATTCGACCATCGCCAGTTCAATGCTTTTTAGTCCCTTCACATACCTGGAACCGGTAAAATAGTCCTCCGAGGATATGAGTTCCAGGCCTTCGTGTCCGGCGCCCAGTGGCTTGCCGTCTCTTTCGGTCAGAATCATAACGCCGCCGCCTATCAGCGTATTGAATATTTCCTGCCAGGAAAAGACTACGGTGTGTCCGTCATGAGCCGACACGACGATAAACATTTTCTTAGTGTCATTCTCTCCCACTGTAATTACTTCAGCCATCCTGATCACGTTTTCAAGAAGGACGCCCCTGCACCCGAAGAGGCGGCCCTTGGGGGTTCCGCTGCCGCAGAATATGGGTAGCTCTTCAAGTTCCTCGGAAGGCATCCGGCATAATTTTTCCCGGTTAATGATCAGAGGCCGTTTGACCTTGCCGATGACTCGGATCGCGCTTTTGTCGTTAAAACCAGGCGATACGTCTTGTGACTGTCGCGTCTCGGCCACCATCGTTGCCCCCCCCTTTATAGTAATGATTAGCCGGGTTTTGCGCCCTGGGTCCGGCGTCTCCCCAGTTGATGTCGCCTAAAAAATTAAATTGACATGTATAAAATATACCTATAATTTTCAAGACTGATTTGTTGGTTATAAATAGCTAAGAAACTTAGTCCCTCCATGGTTGTGGGAACTGAGATGACAATGCGCACAACAGCGGGCTGTGAAGAGCAATGTCAGTAAATATATCCGATCCCGCCAATCAAGCCATGCAAGGTGGCAATTATGTCCGGCGGAGGAACGATCCATGAACCTGCGCAAGGCAGTCCCCGACGACGCTTTCGCCATTGCAAGAGTTCACGTTGATTCCTGGCGATCAGCCTACCGTGATCTTGTACCCGATGATAGATTGGCCAAATTGGATTACGCTCGCGGGGCTGAGCGTTTTCGAGAGTCAATCCTGGCTGATTTGGACGATATCTATGTCGTTGAAGAAACCGGCGCTGTGGTTGGCTTTTTAGCGCTTGGTCGCTGCCGTGATTCCGATGTGTCCCATGAAACAACCGGAGAGATTTATGCGATGTACCTTTTGTCCGAATACTGGCGAAAAGGGATCGGTAGAAGCATGTGGAGAGAGGCCGAACGGATTCTGAAATCTCAAGCATGTTTGCAGGCGACTCTCTGGGTCTTCGAAGGCAATGAAAGCGCACGACGATTTTATGAGGCTCTGGGCTTCACGGCCGATGGGGCGACGAAGGTTTTAAGCGTGGGCCGCCCCCTTAATGCTGTGCGTTACAGCAAACCGCTCTGAACGGCGCCGAATATGTCCATGGCGCGAACGCAAAAATAGGCGTCACACGGTATTTCATTCCATACAGCCAGATCTCATCACACGCCCTTCAACGCCAGATTATGGTTGGCCTCCTTGCTCCTTCGATGATCCGGCCGCTTCCTATGTGTGTATTTTTAAACATCAAATTGACATTTTTAAAACTACAGAGTACTTTCGCAAGACTGTTTTGCCTTTTATAAGACCACGCGTAAGGCCAAATCACTGACGCGGATGGCCGGAGGGAGGTCCAAAGCGGAAATATCCAGGTCAGGACGCCCAGTGGCGTGGTGGATATGACGGAAAGCGCCTTTGGCATGGAGGATTCACATTATGCCATAGAGGAGATGACCAAACTGAAAATAGTGGTCATGCATTGATCGATTGCAAAAGCTGGAAATTAAGGAGCGCATGATGAATAGAAGGTTGATCGCGACGCAGATATTGATCGTTGTTACGATTGTTTTCTTTTGGTTTTCCGTTTCCGCGGCCGAGACCCTGACATTGGGGGCCGGAGCGGGTTACAAGCGTATGCTGCAGAGCGTTCTCGCGGTATATGAACAGACGACCGGCCAAAAGGTCGACCAAGTCTATGGGCATATGGGGCAGGTCACTTCACAAGCCAAGGCCGGGAGAACTATTGGTGTCATATTTGGGGAACTTTCATTCCTGAAATCCTCGGGCCTGGAGTTCGCCGATTTCAAGGAACTCGGCCAGGGTGTCCTGGCGCTGGCCTATGGCAAAGGCGTTAGGCTTTCGGCTCCCGCGGACCTGACCAAACCGGAAATCAAGAAAGTCGCCATACCGAACGCCAAACAGGCCACCTACGGCAAAGCGGCGTTTGAGGTCCTGAAGAAATCCGGCCTCGGCGGAAAAATTCAGGATAAAATCATACAGGTCGGCGGCGTGCCGCAGGTCTCGTCCTACCTCATTAGCAAAGACGTTGAAGCGGGTTTTATCAACATCACCGACGCCATCTACATCAAGGACAAAATCGGAGGATGGCTGGTGATCGATAAATCGGAATACAGCCCCATCCGCCTGGTTCTCGGCGTTTTGAAAGGATTCGAGAACGATCCCGAGGTTAAACAATTTACGGATTTCATGACCATGAATCAGAAAGCTCGTGAGATCATGAAAAAGAGCGGCCTCGGCGATTAAACGCGGTCCTAAGGCGTTATCCCGCCGACGGACCTCCCCTCGGCGGGATAACGTCCATACTCTTCAGATTGGACGGTTTCATAATCCAGTCTTCCATTGGTATTCGAATGAACGGAACCATCTGGGAATACTTCGGGGACGATCAATTCCTTTTTCCACTGTTCTTTACAGCCAAGGTCATTATCATCACCACCCTGCTGCACATTGTTTTCGGCGTTCTGCTCGGTAAATACCTGAGCCGGAAAGCTTCTCCCTTGCGCTCGGTGGTTGATCTGCTGGTTACCCTTCCCATGGTCTTCCCGCCCATCGCCCTGGGATTCCTTTTACTGCTGATCCTGGGCAAAGGGGGGCCTGTCGGACTACTTCTGAACCGATTCCTGGGAGTGCAAATCATCTTCACCATGTGGGGCGTGATCATTGCGGCCTTTGTCGCAGGCTTGCCCCTGATCGTCAAACCCGTTCAGGCGGCGATCCAAGGCTCCGCGCTCAACCTGATGGAAGCCTCCTACACCCTGGGGAAGTCCGAATGGCAAACCTTTTTTCATGTGGTGCTGCCGAATATCAAGAGAAGCATCATAAGCGGCCTCTCCCTGTCCTTTGGAAGATCCTTGGGAGAAGTGGGGTTGACGCTTATGTTGGGCGGCAACATTGTCGGGAAAACAAACACGCTCTCTTTGGAAATTTATAATGCGGCTTTTTCAGGAGAATTTGAGAGGGCCATGATCCTGGCGGCGGTTTTGGCGTTGGTTTCCGCCATCGTCTTCATCCTGTTCAGAAAATTTTCCTCCTGACTCCAACGCATTGCCGATCATCCCGAGGTCCTCGTCCCTTATAGTCGTTTCCACCAGTTCCGAGCCGACTTCGATGAGCGCCGACCAGGCCGAGGCGGTCCGACGCATTTGAACAACTTTCCCGGAAACTACGGAATCGGGGGAGGCGCTTGCTCGCTCCAAGGATACGGGCCGGGATTCCAGGGCTCTCATGACTCCACGGTCAATCTGCAAAACCTTCGTGGCCAACCGCCTGATCTCGCTCGGGTCATGAGATACCAGCAAAATGGTCAAATCCAACTCCTTGTGCAAAAGTAGGATTTCACCCTGGAGCTTTTCTCTCATGGTTACGTCCAGAGCCGACAAAGGTTCGTCCAGGAGAAGGATTTTAGGCTGTCTCACCAAAGCCCTCGCCAAAGCGACCCGCTGCTTCTGGCCGCCTGACAGCTTTTCAGGATAACGGTCCTGAAGCTCTTTTAGTTCGACGATGTTCAAGAGTTTCTCGACGCCCGGATCGTTTCGAACCGGAGACGCGTATTCCAGATTCCTTCGCACGGTCATATTGGGGAATAAGGCGTAGTCCTGAAAAACAAATCCGATGCTGCGTTTCTGCGGCGGGACATCTATCATGGCCCGCTTATCGAACCATGTCTCTACTCCTACCCTGATAAACCCTTCATCAGGTCGGTCCAAACCCGCCAGTAGACGCAAAATCGTTGTTTTCCCGGCGCCCGAGGCTCCGGATAGCACGGCAATTTCGTTCTTTTCGATGGTCTCGCGGACTCTCAGCTCAAATGGACCCTCCGGTCCGAGCAAATTTTTTATCAAATCGAGCTCGATCAAGATCCTTATCCGATTTTATTCATTACGCAAGAGAGCTTCATTCCCTGTCCTCATCCTTCATATATCGCAATTCATAGCCGAGGCGTCAACTCCGCGAGCATATCCGGAACAAACGACATTATTGGGTCCCGAGGCTCAGTATGTCTTTTTCCGGATTCGTTATAACTCTACTCTTCCCTCTTCAATCGCCCGCAACAGGACACTTCCTCCCCGCAGTACGTGCCTGCGCGCCATTTCCCTCACGGCAATCGCATCCCTGTCCCTCATGGCCTCCAAAACGACCCTGTGTTCCCGGCCGGCGATAGCCGCCATGTCGGGGAGGTCCAGAAGAATCTTTCTATAACGAAAAAAATAACCTCTGAAGTGATGTATCAGGTCATAAAGCCTCTTGCTTCCGCTAGCCTTATAAATGATGTCATGATAGTCCGCGTCCAGACCGCTTAGCTTCGCTGTTTCTTTGTTTTTTTGGGCTTCTTCAAACCTATCGGCGGCTTTTTCAAGCCTCCACATGACTCTATCGGTCAACCTGATAGTGGTTAAATGAGCCGCATGACATTCCAACGCGCTAAGGATTCCAAACACTTCTTCAATATCCTGCGTCGTAAAAGGTTTTACTATATATCCGCCCCTGGGAAGCTTGCTCACCAAATCTTCCGACACGAGTCTCAGCATGGCCTCCCGCACGGGCGTTCTGCTCGCGCCTATCTCGGTGGCCAAAGTCTCCTCGATAAGTCTATGATTCGGCCTAAGGTCGCCTGAAATTATGGATCCCTTCAGCGCCTCGTAAATTTCCTGACCTAACATCCGCGATCTTTTTATTCTCACTCTGCTTAATGTTCTAGCCATATGAAGTTCCCCATCAAAAACAGGACTGGCGGCGCGGCGTTCGATATCGGCTCCCGTCGTTTCCTCATGAATCTTCACCTCATCACGGTCGAGGCTCTCGTAAGGATCAAACATGGCGGGAAGAATTGCGTAACCCACTTCAATCGGCGGCCGAGCTTGCATGCCCTTCCGCGCCAGCGGCCAGCGTCAGACAAGAGAGGACCGGCTTCCCATCCAAAAGGACGAGGCAGGAGCCGCAATCCCCCCAAGGTCGCAGCCCTGCTTCGTCCCTGTAAGCCCAAGACGCTCCCGTAATGTCTGAACCAGCGTCTCCTCCGGACGGACTCCCGGTTCCACGGGGTTGCCGTTGAGCGTGAATCGGATGACCTTCATAATGCAACATTCCATTCCAAAAATTCTTTTGACACGGCGCGAGCTGTTTGCGCCACGGCCCGCCCCAACGATAGAAGGCCATCTTCACCCAATTGATCCTGGAAGCCTGTGGAGAAGAGGACACCCAGCAATTGGTCGTCCTGCAGGATCGGAGACGCGGCGGCATATACTCCCCGCAAGTACTCTCCCCGATCCAAAGCGAGCGCCTCCCTTCGGACCTGCCGCAACTCCTCGGCCAGAGCGTTCTCATCCCCGACAGAGGCTTCGGTGAAGCGCGGCAAAACCGCGGGCATGGGCACAGCCTCCCAGGCCAGAGCGATTTTGCCCACCACGCCGGCCAAAAGTGGTATGGACCCGCCCTGGACCGCTTTCACCTGGAAGTGCCCCCGGCCCTCAACGACAAGCATGATCCGAAAACGATCCTTGTGGGGCGCCCCAAACATACTGGTCTGGCCGGTTTGTTCGGCAAGCTCCGCAAGATGCGGCTGGCAGACCTCGGCCAGGGTGCGTCTGCCCAGCCTGACGCGGGCCAGCTCCTCAACCAAAGGACCGAGCCTGAACTGACGCTCCCCGGCGTCTTCTATGGCTCGCGCGGCGTGAAGGGCCTTTAGAATCGCGTGAACCGAGCTCTTGCCGATACCGAGAGTCCGCGCCAGGGCGGATACGCCTTGAGGCTCTTTTGTCCCGGCAAGAAGGTTAAGGATCGCAAATGCCCGATCCACGGCCGGGGCAAGCGAAGCGTTCTGTATAGTGTCCATGTTCTTCATGCAGAACATGTACTTTAAAAAAGTATTAATGTAAAGTTTAAAATTACAAAGCTGTACGTTTGAAAACCGGATGGAAAAACGAAGAAGAGGTCCCGATTGGTTGGACAGCGTGGCGGCATGAATAAGGAGGAATCCGACTCATGGGTTACGCCGTCTTGAGGTTACCCAAGCAAAGGGGAGCATGCGTCACACTGAGCGGCCAGAGCGGTTAATCGTATGAAGGTAAGCTTCACAATGTGGCCGCAACAGGAGAATGAATGAATTCTTCCGCCGTGGAAGTCTCATTTCCAAACTTTTTTAAAATACGTGTCGGAATAAGTCGGCGCATCTGATAAAAAAGGTTTTTTCAAGAGTAATTGTTTGATTTGTCCATTGCGCTTAATGACTTATGGGCGCAAACATCAAGAGGATTTTAACCTTCTAGCCTGTCATTAATGAAGCGAACCGAAGCCGTTGACGTCTATCGGCTTTTTTTGTAATAATACAAAAATAGCAATTCATCCCAAGCATGACGATTTTCTGGAGGTTACTCCCGGTAACCCGCTAAAGCTCCACAATAGCTTTCTTGACCGGATTTCTTGTTCCATTATGCCTAACAAGCCTCCAGTAAAAGAGCTATATCTTCCGATATCAAGGGACGGCTCCATCATAAGCTCAATTGAGCAAGGCGAACCGAACCTAATTCTCATAATTTACAAGTTACGACTTGCCTATTAAAAGAGAGTTGGCTGTGACCTGCTTTGATACGGAAAATTTATCCGATATATTTGAAATTATCCATGTCGCAAACGCTCATCTGCAAATTGATTCTTTGCGCAGGGAAACATTGAAGGTCATGCATAGGACCCTACGTTCCGATACCTGCAATTTTTTTCTAACCGATAGCAAAAGCCGACTCGTTAACCCCATAGCCATAAATCTGGAGCAACGATACCTGAAACTTTATGAATCCCATTTTCACCGCTTCAATCCTTACGACAAAAAATACCTCCGGCAATCCTTGGCAACCGCTTTAGCTGACGAACATGTTGTTTCCCTACCTGATTTCCTGAAGAGCGAATATTTTAATGACTTTCTCCAACCGCAGGAAATTCATCATCAAATGTGCATATATATCAGAAACAACAAAGAGATGGTGGGCGCTATCGGGTTGCATAGGAGGAAAGAGCACGGTGAATTTAGCGAAACTGAGTTAATGATCGGCAAGCTTGTCGCGCCCCACCTGGCGTTAGCTATCGAGAAAGCCAGGTTGTTTGTAAAGATAACCGAGAATGGAGATTTTTACCGAACGATCTGCGACTGCAACGCTGTAGGTATGGCCATTTTCAATGAAAAGATTCAGCCCGTTTATCTCAATAAAAAAGCAGTGGAAATGTGCGATAGAATGAGACGTTCGGGCATGTTTTTCGACGAAAGGGGGCTTGAACGGTTTCCCCTGCCCGCCCAATGTTACGAGGATTGCGTTTCATTGCGATATCAACGGGAGAACCCCTCAACAAGTTGCGGGCCTCTGGTCAGACATCGGACGGTTATCTACTCCCCTACGGAAAAGTATTTAATACGGTGCCAGGTACTGGATGAAAACCTGACGGATTTCGGGGCGGTTCTTTTCTTATTTACCATAGAAGATGTATCCGAATCGCAAAAACTTGACCGCACGCGACTCCATGAAGGCCACGGCCTCACCAAAAGAGAAATGGAAATCGTGGGTCACATCATCAAGGGTTCCACCAATTCCGAAATCTCCGAGACTTTATACATCAGCGAAGGGACCGTTAAAAATCATCTTAAAAGCATTTTCGACAAAATGGGTGTCAGAAACAGGACCAGTCTGATTCATAAAGTCCTGTTTCCATAACCTATCGGGTTGTCTCCAATGGCGTTTTATCAACCGCCTGCTCTTTGTCCCTTTTCCCCAGGTAAATGGCTTTAACCTCTTTATTGGCCAAGAGCTCCCGTCCCGAACCCTCCAAGACGATCCTGCCTAGTTGGAGCACATAGCCGCGCGTCGAAATGGCGAGCGAGGCTTCTATGTCCTGCTCTACCAAAAGCACGGTCAGCCCATCCCGATTGAGTCGCTGGATCGCTTGGAATATAACGCTGACGATGAGCGGCGCCACGCCCATTGAAGGTTCGTCGAACATCAACAACCGGGGTCTGGCCATCAGGGCGCGGGCGATGGCGAGCATCTGTTGTTCTCCACCGCTAAGCGTGCCGCCTTTCTGATTTTTGCGCTCCTCCAATATGGGGAAAAGATGCAGCGCTAATTGGAGCGTCTCTTTGATTTCCGATCTGTTTTTGCGGCCCCTGATCGCGTACGCCCCCATCTTCAGGTTGTCGGAAACCGAAAGAGTAGGAAAAATATGTCTGCCCTCCGGGACCTGACAGACACCCATCTTGACCAGTATGTCGGGCCGCGCGTTGGTAATATCCCTCGCCAAAAAGGTCGCTCTCCCTGAAGAAACCGGTAGAATGCCTGATATTCCCATTAAAAGAGTGGTCTTACCCGAGCCGTTCGACCCCACGATGGATACGATTTCTCCTTCGCTTACGTGGAGGCAAACGTCGTGCAAGGCATTGATCTGTCCGTATGCGACGCGGAGTTTTTCGATCTTAAGCATGGTTGTTCGCTGCGCCCAAGTAGGCTTTAATGACGTTGGGGTCTTCTTGAATATCAACAGGCGCGCCCTCGGCGATGACCAGGCCGTAATTGAGAACCATGACACGGTCGGAGATGTCCATCACCAACCCCATGTCATGTTCCACCAGAAGGACCGTGACGCCGCTGTCCCGTATTTCTTTTATTTTCCCGGCCAGGGTTTGACCCTCCCGGGGGGTCATTCCCGCGGCGGGCTCGTCCAGCATCAGCAGTTTGGGTTCCGAGGCCAGGGCCCGCGATATTTCCACCAGCCTCTGCTGGCCGTAGGGGAGACTGGTGGCGGGCAGATCGGCCTTGTCCCCGATGCCGATGAAATCCAGAATATCTTTCGCCTTTTGCCGGGCCCTTGCTTCTTCTTTCCGGACCGGAGGAAGATAAAATCCCGACCAGAACACGCCTGTCTTCAGGTGAACGTGACAGCCGGTCATGACGTTTTCGAGAACCGTCATATTGGGAAACAGGCGGATTCTCTGGTAGGTTCGAGCGATTCCCCGCGCGCAAATCTCGTGGGGAGCCTTGCGCGTGATTTCTTCACCCTGATATATGACGGACCCTTTCGACGGCGGGAGAACACCGCTGATTATCTGAAAAAGCGTGGTCTTTCCAGCCCCGTTCGGTCCTATCAGCGCTTGAATGACTCCCGGCGCAACGGACAAATTTACCCCGTTCAAAGCCATGAGGCCCGTAAACTTTTTTGAGACGCCTTCAACCCGAAGAATAAGCGTTCCCCTTTCCATCGCTGAAATCAAATCGCGGCCTCATCCGTCCCGGCTTTGGCGCGCCTGACAAATAGTCCCCTCAGAGAGCCCAGACCGTTCGGGACAAAAACAAGGATCAGAATAAGTATGACCCCATAGATCAGGGCGCTGTACTCCTGATATTGGCTCAGTTGCTCGTCCTTGAGCCAGGTGAGCGCCACGGTCGCCGCCACCGCTCCCCAGAGATTGCCCATTCCTCCCACGATAACCGCCAGTACCAGGAATATGGAAAGATCCACTCTGAAACCATAGGGCTGAGTCATGGAGAGATAGGTGGTCAGCAGACTTCCGGCGATCCCGGCGTAAGCCGCCGAGATAACGAAAATCTTCAGCTTGTAACCGGCCACGTCTATGCCCATGCTCGAAGCCGCCAATTCATCGACGCTGATGGCCCGGAAGGCCCTGCCGGTCCGGGTGCGCACCATGGCTTGAGCGTAGAGGATCAAGCCTAAAAGAATGGCCCAGTACAGGTAGTGCATTTGCGTGTAGCTGGTGAATTCATAGCCGGCGATGGAGAAATAGGGTATACCGCCGATGCCCACCAATCCGCCGATGACCGGGTCTGTCCTGCTGGTAAATACGAAAAAGATTTCGCCGAATCCCAGGGTGGCCAGCGCCAGGAAGAAACCTTTGGTTCTGAGAATGGGCTTCCCTATAACGTAGGCGATCAGCGAAGATGCGACGATTGACGCCAAAAAGGCCAAGGAAACGGGGCAATTATACTGCGTCGTCAATATGGCGGTCGTATACGCTCCAATACCCATGAACGCGGCGTGCCCCAGCGATATTTGTCCCGCATATCCCAAGAGGAGGCTCATGCCCAGCGCGGCTATGGAATAGATCGCGCCCAAACAGAGGAACCTGAAGAAATCTTCGGGGACAAAAAGAGGAAGGACCGCCAAAACCACGGCGACCTGGAAGTTTGTATTTTTCGCCAGCCTTTTCATGGATTTTACTCAACGTCCTCCGACCCCAGTATTCCCGTGGGTCTGAAATAGAGGATTACGAGAAGGACCAGAAAAGCCCACATCTGCTGATAGCGCGAGCCGTATTCCGGAATCAGGCCAACACAGAGGCTCTCCACCACACCCAACACAAAACCACCCAGCACGGCCCCGGATAGTTTTCCCCAGCCGCCCAAAACAGCTCCGACAAATCCTTTCAATCCCAGGAGAACCCCGGAGTCGTAACGCATATTGAAGATGGGGGCGATCAAAATGCCGCCCACGGCGCCCACCGCCGCGCTCACCGCAAACGCGTATAGAACCATTCGTTCCACCCGGACGCCCACAAGCCGGGCCGCCAGGGGTGAAGTGGAGCTGGATTCCATAGCCTTGCCCATGCGGGTATAGTTGGTAAAACAATAGAGCGCTCCGAGCAGGGCCAATGAGGCGCCAATGGCCCATATGCGCTGTATTGAAATTCTCGCCCCCAGTATCCCAATGGATTCGACGCTCGTCGTAATACGGGGGAGCGTAAAGGGGTCCCGAAGATAGCCCAGGTTCGCGATCGAACTGAGGGGGATGGGAGCGTTGCTTATTACGATCGACGCGCCCAGGGTACCCATAATCATGATGAGAACGCCCGCTTTTCGTATGGGATGAATGACCAGAACCTGGAGCCCCATTCCCACAAGAACCACCCCCAAAACGGCCAGCGCCGCGGCGGGCAGATAGGGGACAGCGCAGGTGACCAGAAAGAAATTCGTCAGCAACCCGCCCAGCATGACAAACTCGCCCTGGGCGAAATTGACGATATTCGACGCCCGGAAGATGGTCGTAAACCCCAGGGCTATCAACGCGTAAACCGCGCCCATGGATACGCCGACAACTATGAATTGGAGAATCGAAATAGCAGACATGGCTCTGTCGCAATAGCCTCGAACACTGTATTCCCAGGGAAACGACGGCGAATTTTCATTCTCGCCGAACAGCCGCTAACCACCGCGCGGCTCCCGCGAGCCTGCGCTGGTGGATCATAACCGCGCATAATCCACCGGCAAGCTCTTGGGAGTATTGCTAATCGTACTGTGGAAGCGGAATACGGACGAACTTGTTGTCCTGAATTTTGATAAAGGTCAGCGCCTTTTTACTCAAACCTTCATGATCCGTCGGCGTGTAGGTATAAACTCCCGTGACGCCGACAAAATCTTTCGTTTCTTCGATAGCGTCCCTGAGTTGAGCCCTGGTGGGATTTTCTCCCGCCCTCTTAAAGGCATTATAGAGTATCCACATGGCGTCATAACTATGGCCCGACAGTTGTTCGGCCGGCATCCCTTCCCAGCGGGCTTTCATGCGTTTGTCGAAATCGATGATGACGGCCCGTTGAGGATCGTTCTCATCCAGTTGCTCGGTTACGCAGGCCTTACCGGAAACCAGTTCGGCTCCTTCAACCGCTTCCTTACCCATGGCCAGAGTAAATCCAAAACCCCAGCCGTGGGGAGCCAACACCGGCATATCAACTCCTTGGGTGCGGAGATTACGCATAACAATTGAACCTGTCGCCCCGTTGGTTCCCAGAAAAAGCGCGTCATAATCTTTCAGTTGATTCTTGAACTTGAGGATCTGGGGGGTAACGTCCGTGTCCGCGGTATGAAATGTTTCCTTGCTCGGGACTACGTTAATACCGCACTTTTTACCCATCTCTACCATATTTTCCACGATTCCAACGTAGGTGGGGTCTTGATCGTGAAAAGCGTAAATATTCTTGTAGCCGCGCGCCTGAATCAGGTCGATCAGACGCGCCGCCACGATGGGATCCCCATGAGCGATATAGAAGGCCCATTTCGGTTTCCGCTTTCGCTCCACGGGGGATGACGGGCAAAGCACAATTTCCGGTATTTTTTCCCGGTCGGCGATAGGAGTGAGGGTTGGGGTGGCCGTGCTGAACAAGGGACCGATAATAGCTTTGATTTCCTTGTTCCGCGCAAATTTCTGCATGATGTTGGCGGCCTTGGTGATATCCATGGCGTTATCCTCAAAAATCAGCTCAATAGGGTGACCGTCGATACCGCCTTGCGCGTTGATTCGTTCCTGTTCCAGGATAAGGCCGTTTTTAATGTAAACCATCAAACCCGCCAGAGGGCCTGTCAGAGCAAGGTTTGCGCCTATTTTGTAAGGTTCCTTTTCCGCCCATGCCGCGGAAAAACAAAGTAAGATGGTTGCGATTGAGAGAAAAATAACTCCTGCGGACCTGACCAAACGCCTTACATTCATGACTTACCCCCTTTGGAGATAAATTAGAAAGACAACTCTTTTGAGTTTCAAAAAATGGGCGCCAAAGACCTTTTTTATCACCTCCCCCCGGGCGTTCGAGGTTCTTGTCGCTAAAAAGCGGTTACGGTTGACTCAAGGCGGCGGGTTTTCCGAAATAAATTCTGTTCGCTAGAGACGCGCGCCATCGTTACAGATCACCGGATTTGACACTTCTTTGATGCAGGAAGCACTTTGTGCACTTTTTCCGAATAACGGCGTCCTTGAAAAGTTGCTCCCGCTCTCCGTTTTGCCCCAGCAACGGCAAAAACCAGTCCCAGTCCGTAAAGGGAATGACGAGACATTCCCAGGAGTTCTTTGCCTGAAATTCTATTTCTCCTCGACCGTCTTCGTACAGGATCGCGCGCAAAAATTTCCTTTCAGCGGCGGCTCCCAGTTCTTTCAGAGCCGTGATCAATGTCTGAATTTCAGCGTGGTCCGGCTCTTTTTCTATTTCCCGCGCCATATCATTCGCCGTTCGCCAGTAAATGGATCGCTTCGCCGTCCGTGGCTAAAGCGGCTTCGAAAAAGGTTTCCGACAATGTGGGGTGAGCGAAAACCGTCTTTTTAACGCCGGCGACGTCAACTCCGTTTTGCATGGCCAGAGCGGCCAGAGAGATCAATTCCGTGGCTTGGGGTCCGATGATGTGCGCTCCCAAAACAACGCCGGTTTTGGAGTCGGATACGATCTTCACCAGTCCCTGACTATTGCCGATAGTGCCCGACCGGCCATTGCCAATAAAGTTAAACTCCCCCAATTTAACCTCGTGCCCGGCGTCCTGGGCTTCGTCTTCCGTCATCCCCACCGAGGCTAATTCCGGATCACCGTATACGCACGTGGGGAAAAATAGCGGCTGCCGGCTCGACTTGTCTCCCGCAATAAAATCCACGAGCGGGATGGCCTGGCTTATGGCTTTATGAGCAAAATAGGGTGGGCCCGCCGCGTCACCCAACACAAAAATACCCTTTACCGAAGTTTGCAGATCGGCGTCGAATTCGAGCGCGCTTTCGCTGACCCGCAAACCCGCGGCGTTCAGATTGAGCCCTTCATAGGAAGGACGGCGAACTCCGGTCAGAATGACCTTATCCACGCGGATCTCCTGTTGGCCCTTATCGGTGGCCAGGGTTAAGGCCACCGATTCCTCGCTTCGAGCGTCGATCATTTCCAGCGCGCAGCCGCTGAGGACCTTTATTTTCCGGTCGGTCAACGCCCGTTTATAGCGGTCGGCCAGCTCCCAATGGACGCGCGGGAGAATACTTTTCTCTTTCTCTATGAGAGCGACCTTCGCCCCCAAGGCGCTGTAGATGGAGGCAAACTCCACTCCCCGGTTTCCCGCCCCCACCACCGCCAAACGGCGAGGCACGGACTCGATGGACAACGCGTGTTCCGTGCTTAAAATTCTCTGGCCGTCAGGGACAAGACCCGGACCGTATTCCGCTGTCGCTCCGGTAGCCAGTATGATATTTGTGGCGTTTATTTCCTCGTTTTCTCCCTTCGGGTTGGTTACCCGCACTGTCTTTGGCCCGGCGAACGATGCGGAACCTCGCATAAGGGTCACTCCGTTGCCTGACAGCATAGCGCTCACCCAGTTGCGGGACCCCTCCACCACCATGTTTTTCCGCTCTACCAGCCCTTTAAGGCTGATCTTTAGATCCCCTTTCAGGAAAGCGCAGTTCCGGACCGCAGAAATCATCAGTGAATCTTCCAACAGACTCTTGGTTGGCACGCATCCTCTGTTAAGACAGGTACCCCCTAAATGGCCTCGTTCCACCAAAACGGTTTTCAAACCTTTTTGAGCCCCTCGGATTGCCGCGGTATAACCGCCTGGACCTCCACCTATCACCACTAAATCGTACTCTTTTCCGGGCATAATCATTGATTCCTTGACTCAAGATCTTCCGCTGCGTTCAATCCCACATCCTTACACCGGCGCGCCTGTCCCTTTCCCTGTCACTATTGAGCGGACTTCATCGACCTTTGCTCCATCCCATTACTTCAGGATTTTTCGGAACAGTTCGGGATGTTCTATGATTTCCTTCAATCTTCCCAGGAACATCGCGGCGGGGACGCCGTCGATGACCCGGTGATCATGGGTCAAACACAGATGGGTCATAGTGCGAATAGCCAGGTTTCCTTGGTAAACGGCGGGCCGCGGGCCGATTTTCCCCAGGCCCAGAATAGCGTTTTCCGGAGGGTTAATAATGGGGGTCATAAAGTCCACATCCACCTTGCCCCCGCTGCTCAGGGTAAACGTTCCCCCTTGATAATGCTCCGGCTCGAGCTGGTTGTTACGAGCCTTTTGCGCAAGCTTCTTAATCTCCCTGCTAATTGCCACCAAACTCTTCTGATCAGCGTTTCGAACCACCGGAACGACCAGCCCGTTATCCAAAGCCACGGCCACGCCGATATGATATTCGCCCCAGCAAATGATCTCGTCACCCAACACGGCCGAATTCATAATGGGAAATTCCTTCAATACCGACGCCAGCAGTTTCACCAGCATATCGACGAACGTGATCTTGGCCTCGGGCCGGTCCAGCGTCATTTCTTTGCGAAAATTCGCCAGTTCGGTCATGTCCGTCTCCGAAACCACGGTCAATTGCGCTCCGTTTTGAAGGCTTGCCATGAGGTTGTCGGCTATGGTGCGACGCATACCAAAAAAAGGAATACGTTCGAGCACTTTTCGATCCCCAAGATCCACCGTGGGCAAAGAGGGTGTTTCCTCCCGCTCATCTTCAAAGGAAAGGCTGATACCGCCCTCATCCAAGTCGTCGTCAAAGGAGAAAAATTCGTCGTCCGCCGGAGGGCGGGCGCCGCCGGCCTTTTTGTACTCATCAAAAGCCTCAAGACTATCGGCCACCACTCCCACGGTATCTCCAATGTTAACCTTTGACTTGACCTTTTTGAGGCTGAACACAAGTCCCGACTCCGGCGCCTGAAGATCGTAGGTAACTTTGGCCGTTTCAATTGTGACCACTTCATCGTTTTTTTCCGCTTGTTCTCCATCCGCCTTGAGCCACTTCACCACGGTGACATCGCTCTGGGTCATGCCCAATTTGGGTACCAGGATAGGGGCGATCATATCAGCGTAACTCCTCGTCTGTTTCTATGGCCTGACCAGTATTTTCACCACGTCTCTGGAGGAAAGAGCCCGTTCGAATCCCTTGGCCCCAAGATCCGTCAAAGGAATGATATCCGAAATAAGAGGCGCGGTACTGATTTTATTTTTACTCATAAAGTCAATTACATACTTAAATTCGTCGTAATAGCCCAAGACTCCCTTCATCTCCACTTCCCACATGACCATCATAAACGGATTAATGGGAACTTCTTTGTCATTGATCCCGATCAGCATCACCTGGCCGCCACTTTTGACAAAGCTTATGCAGGTTTGGAAGGACATCGGCACTCCGGCGCATTCAAACACGATATCCGCCCCCACGCCATCCATAAGATCGAAGATTTTTTCTCTCAGCTTCTCACCTTCGGCGAGAGGATCCAGCACAATGTCCGCTCCCAGCTCAGAGGCGATTTTTGCTTTTTCCGGGGATATTTCCAGAACAATAATCTTTCCCGCTCCGCCGAGTTTGAGGAACTGAAGCGCGCCCAGTCCGATCATTCCGGCTCCGATAATCACCACGCGGTCGCCCGGTTTGAATCGGGACATGCGCACTCCATGAAGGCTGGTCGCCAGCGGTTCTATCAGCGCCGCGTCCTGAAAAGAAACGTTCTGGGGCAGCTTGAAAAGCATTTCATGGGGATAACGAATCAGCACGTATTCCGCGAACGCGCCGTCATTCGCGGCGGTAATGCCAATGGCGCGATCGAACGCGGTGGGGCACAACGAGTACTGGCCTTTCTGGCACCAGTAACAATTGCCGCATTGAGCGATAGGTTTTACGACTACCCGGTCTCCGGCTGCGAAACCCAGAACGCCCTCTCCTGTTTCGTCAATCACACCGGAGCACTCGTGTCCCATGACCGTGTCCAGTTGGATCATTATACCGTTGAGGTAACCATGAACATCCGATCCACACAGACCGCAATATTCAACCTTGACCACGACTTCGCCTTTTCCCGCGTGAGGCTTGGGTCTGTCCTGAAACTCCAGATGTTTCAAATCAGTGAACACCGGCACTCTCATGATCCGTTTCTCCTCTACTCATTGACGCCGGGAAGCGCTTGGTTCACGACCGCCAATGAATCTTTTTAATTGCAGTATGCCCCTCCATCCACGTTGATTGCCTGGCCGGTAATTTCCTTGGCGTCATCGGAAGCCAGGAACACGACCGTGGCGCCGATGTCTTCAGGCGTTTGGGGTCTGCCCATGGGGATCATATGCTGAACCACCGCCTGGAACACTTCATCCGGACTCATGCCTTTAAAGGGAGGGTAGGACTGGCCTAAAACTTTGGCGCCGGTGTCCCACATGGGAGTGCGTATGACACCCGGACATACGGTGTTTACATTTACGCTGTAAGGGGCGAGTTGAAGAGCTACGGACTGGCTGAACACAATCACTCCGGCTTTGCTTGCGGAGTAGTGGGCGATCCAGTCAATTCCTTTGCGCCCTCCGACGGACGAGATATTTATGATTTTCCCTTGCCGCTGTTCCCTGAAGTAAGGGGCGACGGCGCGATTACACAAAAACACCCCTTTGAGGTTCACATCCATGGTCAGGTCCCACTCTTCTTCGGAAATATTCTCCAAAATGGGCGGAGCCTCCGAATCGGTCCGATAAACGAATCCACCCACGCCCGCGCCGCATACCAGAATATCGATGCGTCCCATTTCCGCTTTTGCCGTTTTCACAAGCTGCCGGCATTCATTGGCCATGCGGACATCGGTCTGAACGGCCAGCGACTTTTGTCCCATATCTTTTACTTTGGCCGCTACCTTTTCCGCCGCCGGGAAGCTTACATCACTGACCACTACGTTCGCGCCTTCCCGGGCCAGACAAAGGCAAATTCCTTCACCCAAACCACCGCCGCCGCCGGTAACGATCGCAACCTTATCTTTTAAACGCATCGTCCCCTCCTCTTGCTGTTGTATTAGTCATGATGCGGTTGAACCCGAGCGGCGCGCGCCACGGGCGCGGCCGCCAGGTTTTTGCTTAAAGCGTGCGTTTGACAGCCCGAATGATGGTGTCTTTATTGGGAAGATAGAGGTCCTCCAGCACGGCGCTGCCGGGGATAGGCGCCATGGGGGCCGCGACCCGCTGCACCGGGGCTTTGAGAAGAGAGAAGTAGTCGCTGCAAGCAAGAGCGGCTATTTCAGCGCCCAGGCCGCCTCGGATTCTGGATTCCTCCACGGTGATCAGCCGTCCTGTTTTTTCCACCGATTCAAAAATGGTGTCCTTATCCAAGGGAACGATGGTGCGCGGATCTATAACCTCAATGTCGATCCCTTCTTTCGCCAACTCCGCCGCGGCGTTGAGCGCCTCATACACCATAAAGAGAGTGGCAACCACGGTAGCGTCCTTGCCTTTTTTGCGGACAACCGCTTCCCCAAAGGGAACCGTATACTCACCGTCCGGAACTTCGCCTTCCACTCCGCCCAATACGAGTTTTTTATGCTCGAACACTATCACCGGATCGTCACTGCGGATGGCTGACTTCAGAAGTCCTTTGGCGTCGTGCGGGGTGGAAGGAACCGCCAGGATGAGACCCGGAGCCTGCATAAGCTGGGTTTCCAGGCATTGGGAATGTCCGTACGCCATACGAAATCCTGCTCCCAAAGCGGTCCTGATGGTCAGGGGAATGGAATACTGGTTTCCGGTTACATAACGCCACTGCCCCAGATGATTGCAGATCTGGTCCATTGCCAACATGGCGAAGTCGCAAAACATCAGTTCGAGCACCGGGCGCATGCCGTTGAGCGCGGCGCCCATGGCGGCGCCCGTTATGGCGTTTTCGGAGATTGGAGTGTTTACAATCCGATCCGTTCCGAATTCATTAACCAATCCCGCGGTTTGGCCGAATGCGCCTATCTTTACATCCTCGCCCATAACGAACACGCTGGGGTCCCGACGCATTTCTTCAGCCATGGCCTCATTAAGAGCCTGCATGAATGAAATTATCCTAGCCATCAGATCACCCCCTCTTGAGCGTAGATATCGGTAAACAAATCGTTCAACGTAGGATCGGCGCAGGAGAACGCATATTCCACCGCCGCCTCGTTCTCGGCTTTTACCCCTTCTCTTAGCGTCTTATCCTCTTCCTTGTTTAAGAACCCTCGCTCAAACAACTTTTTCTGGCATAAATCGAGGGGATCTCTCTTGCTCCATTCGTCGATATCTTCCTGTTTCACATAACCTCCTGGGTCGCCCGAGAAATGGAGCGCCATACGGAAGGTTTTGTATTCCACTACAAAGGGGCCTTTGCCGCTGCGCGCGTGATCCACCGCTCTTTGCGTGGCGTCATAAGTCACTTCGATGTCTTGCCCGTCCACTATTTCGTGCCCGATTCCATACCCAGAGGCCCTCGGAGCCACATCTTCGGTATTGTAGTGTTCACACATGTAGGAAAGCTCACAAAATTGATTGGTGCATATGGCAAATACCAGGGGCAGATTCCATAATGCGGCCATATTGAGGGAAGGGCCGAAATCTCCTTGATTGCAGGTCCCCTCTCCCACGAAATAAAGGGTCACCTGGTCCAGTTTACGCATCTTTGCGGCGAGGGCGGTACCCACGGCAATGGAGAAATCGGAACCCAGGCTCGATACCAGGCCGGGGATATTCACCTTCTTATCCGCCAGGTGAAGGGTTCCTTTCCCTTTGCAGGGGCCTGCTTTCTTGCCCATATACTCCGCCCATATATCAGTTGGCGTCATCCCCTTACCGATGTACTCGCCCACTCCCCGGTGCGTTCCGAATAGAATATCAGTTTGGCGCAAAGGCCCCGTAACGCCCACGGACACCGCCTCCTGGCCGGTCCCGAAATGGGACATAAGCTGAATTCTCCCGGAAGCGAGAAGTTCCCCGTGCTTTTCTTCCATCGCTCGGACCATGAGCATCTTACGGTACAATTCCAGTAACTTTTCCTTATCCAATCCCATAGATTCCTCCCCTCCGACCTGAAGTGGTTAGGGTTTAATCTCGATTAATTCAAACAAAACCCCGCCAACCCGATCTGATTCGAGATAGGCGGCCCGCACGTGACCCATTCCTTCCACGTCTGTTTCAGCGTTCATAAGAACACCGATGCCTTTTACCTTGAGGTAGTCCATCCACTGATCATAGTTATCCACAATGAAGCCAAGGTGTTGCAGTCCTTCGCCCTTTTCCTCCAAAAACCATTTGTGCGGTATATCGCCTTCGGCGACCTCGATCAGTTCCAATTGAAGCCCCCCCCATTGCGCCAAACCGATGTTCAGCCGGATCGGCGTCGGTTTACCCTTAAGCCAATGCTGCGCGGGGGCGAATTCAACCACCTGAAACGGCCCGACACCAAACACCTGGGAATAGTACTCCATCGCGTCCTTCAAATTTTTTACGACCACACCGACTTGGGCCGGCGGTGGCAACGCCATGGTTGATTCCTTCTGCGCCATTTTGCACCTCCCATTTTCTGGTATTGTTGAAAATGCGGGCAAGTTGACCCTAACCTTGCCGATGGTTTGGTTCGCTGAAGCCTTTTGGACGGACCTTCTTATAAAGATCTAGATAACAAAGCGCCTCACAGGTCAATATCACTAAAGTGACATTTTCATGAATATCGCTTTGAAAAGGAGCAGCGGGGGGCGGACTCAGGAGCAGACATGATTTTTTTAGACTTTTAGCCCCTATTGCTCACTTTGCTTACGCCGATTAAAAGAGAACTACAGGGTTACGATTTCCGAAATAAGGTCCCCACCGTATTCGCTTCCGTCTGTTCTTATCGGTACGCTACACGTATTGTCGAAATAGGATAAAACCGGCGCGGCAGGCTTTCCCATGCCTGCCACCGGAGGCTGAAAAAAAGTTTACGTTCTGAGATCATGCCCGAGGCTACCAAGGTAAGGCCGATTTCCCGAAGAATACCTGCGATGACATTGCCCAATGGGAGCGCCGGTGTTCTGTTCGGCGGAGCGTACCATACCGCAACCGCATTTTCGGGCCGGCCCCGGACAGCATGGACAGCCGCCAACGCCAACCTCCCGCACGAGAGGTCATTGCGCCTATTTCCTATGGATAGCTCGGGCTCGCCCGGGCATTCGCAGGGGATGGCTAACTTCATTATAAACGGGGCGCCGTGCGCCTGGTCAGATGAAATGGTTCAGAACTGGCGGCGGCGAGGCAAAGGCGCCTCCGCTGCGAACAAAGACGGGTTCCAAAAGCTTGTTCAATCAAAATGGCCTTAATACCCGAGGTTGCCATTTATAGTTCGATTTCGCTAGCGCCGAACACTCTTTTCGGCCTTCCCGTTTTTCCAACCGGGCATCGCGCGCAGGGCTACGCCTCCATGGCCCTGCTGGAACATGCATGGAATCCTTGGGCTTTTGTCCGCTTGAACCTGGCGCCGCCTGCCAAAGATTCCCCGCCCATCGCTGATCCGGTTAAGTGCAACGAGGCAACATCATGCGCCGATTCCCCTAAAACCGGTACTGAAAAAACCCCTTGCGCAAGATTAGTCGTTTTGTTAATGCTTGTCTGACAGGTCACCATTAAGTTTTTTAGATAGGATAGCGAAAACAGCTCTTAAGGAGACGGATATGAGCGAAGCAATAAGAAAATTGCGAAAAGCTGATCGGGTCGAGGTCACCACCCTTGTAGATAATTATACCGATATCTTTCTCCCCAGCGCCGAACATGTTCAGCGCAACGCCATGATCAAGGATAAGAATGTGACACGAGGGCTGCTGGCCGATCACGGTCTCTCGCTTCTCGTGGAGATCTTCCAGGGCCAGGAGAAACATCGCATTCTTCTCGATGGCGGCTGGCTGGAAGCGCCGGTACCTTTCAACCTGGAGACTCTGGGCATCAATCTACTTGATCTCGAAGCCGTGGTACTGAGCCATGGACACCAGGATCATTTCGCCGGACTGCCAAACCTGTACAAACAAGGCATTATTCCACGGACAACTCCGCTGGTGGCCCATCCCGATGTGTTCAAACAGCGCGACCTGGCCTTCCCGGACGGCGGCACTTCCCGCATGCCGCAACTCTTCAGGAACACGTTCCAGTACATGGGTGTCGAGATCAGGGAGAATACCGAGCCAACGCCGCTCGCTTCAGATTTGGCCCTGCTAACCGGCGAAATACCCATGGTCACCGAGTTCGAAATCGGGTTTCCCATCGGGCGGGTTTTGGAGGATGGTCAATTAAAGGCTGATACGCGTGTCAAGGATGAACAAGCCCTGGTGTTCCATGTTAACGGGAAAGGACTGGTTATTGTGACCGCATGCAGCCACCCGGGAATCATCAATACCATCCTGCACGCTCAAAACATCAGCGGCGAACAGAAGGTATACGGCATTGTCGGCGGTTTCCACTTGACCGGCCCATGGGAGCGGCTGATTCCGAAAACCGTTGAGGAACTTAAGAAATTCAAGCCCGAAATACTCGTTCCCACCCATTGCACCGGATGGAACGCCATTAACGCTTTCGCAAAAGAGATGCCGGAAGCGTTTGTTCTTAACAGTGTGGGAACTCGCATTATTTTCTGAGATCGCGGTCGTATGAACAGCGCCGTGACTCCATGAGGCTCCGCCCGGGCGACGCGGGAACGCCAATGTTTTTTTCACCCCGCATCACCTGTTTACCAGGACCAGCGCTGGGCTGGTAGGCGCGAGTCTTGGAATTGGTCCATCAATAAATGGACGCTACAAACGGGAGCAAATTTGCCGCCCAGAGCGTATGTCAGCAATTCAGACGCTCCGGGATGAAGATTTGATTATGCCCCGGCTTCGGTCTGAGGAGGCCAAACAATGGTTTTTGAGATGATTTCCTGTGGAGGGTGCAGAACGTGCGAGATCGCTTGTTCATACAAGCATACCGGAGAATTCGCTCCCTCCGTTTCAAGTTTGAAAATTCTGGATCGGGAAGACGGCGACGGTTATGACGTTTTTCTGCGCGAAGACGACGCGCCGGAAGGGCCAAGCTGCGACGGTTGCCAGGATAGGGACATACCTCTTTGTGTGGAATACTGTCATGAACCCGACGATCTGACAAAGGTACTATTCGATTTTATCGCTAAAATAAATAAAAGCGGAAAGCCGCGTCCTGAAAAGTAAGCGCGTTCAGGCGTTGACGCTTTCGTTTATCTTCAACGGGAGAGATTTTCATGGCAAACGAGGAACGTCTTTTTGCCTATGCTGGCGCCATATTGCGGATCAACTTGAGCAACTCGGATATCAAAACAGAACCTACGTCGAAATATGCTCGCGGCTGGTTGGGAGGGCCGGGCATCGCCATTAAAATCCTGTATGATGAATTGAAGCCGTGGGTCACGCCGTATGACCCGGCCAACAAGTTCATCCTGAGCGCAGGCGCCTTAATGGGAACAGTGGCTCCAGGAGCCTGCAAGAGCAATATCAGCACACTGGGTCCCATGATCGGCGGATGGGCGAGCAGCCTAAGCGACAGTCATACCGGCGGCGAGTTGAAGTGCTCGGGCTACGATTCCGTGGTCATCGAGGGAAAAGCCAGGAACCCTGTCTATCTCTATATCCATGACGACACGATTGAAATAAGGGACGCGCGGCGCCTGTGGGGAATGAACACCTGGAAGACATTGGAGGCGCTTCGCAAGGAACTGGACGATCCCAACCTGCACGCCATTTCCATCGGGCCCGCCGGAGAAAACCTGGTTCGCGGGGCGTGTGTTATTCAGGACCGCAACCGGGCGTTCGGCCGCTGCGGCACGGGCGCCGTCATGGGTTCAAAGAATCTCAAAGCCATCGTGGCCAAGGGAACCGGTTCGGTTAAGGTGGCCGATCCGGAACGTTTCATGGCCGCGGCGTCAAATTACAGGAAAATGGTCAAAAACGCCAGCAGCGTTCCAGGTATGCGAGCATACGGCACCTTGAGCTGTCTTCCCGGAAAGCAGGCCATCTGCGGCACTGCCTGGAAGAATTTTCAGGAAGTATATATCCCCGATGAGGTGGTAGAACTTATCGATCCTTGCAAGACAATAGATAAGTATCGCGTAGGCCGCCAGAGTTTTCCCGGTTGCGCCGTGGGTTGCGGCAACCGGCTGGAGATTACGGAAGGTCCCTACGCCGGTCTGAAAACCGATTGCAATCAGTGGGAGGTTTTTGGGGCCATCCAATGCAAGCTGGGCATGCGGGAACCCACCTTTATGGTAAAAGTAAACGCCCTGTCCAACCAGCTTGGAATGGATGTGGACGCGGTTGGAGGCGCCATCGGATGGGCCATGGAGTGCTATCAGCGGGGAATTATTGATGAGAAGGATACGGGAGGCCTCAAGCTCCTTTGGGGTGACGGGGAGGTCGCCCTCAAATTAGTCGACATGATCGCCCGCCGTGAAGGCTTTGGCAACCTCCTCGCGGAGGGCTGCGCCAGGGCGGCTGATTTGCTGGGTCGTGATAGTTCATATTACGCTATCCATATTAAAGGACAGGACTTGTACGAGCCCGGGCGGGCCGCTTTGGGCTGGCTTCTCGGGACCACGACTTCAACGCGGGGAGGCGGACATACCACGGGGGTCATCATAGACGCCCGATTGGGGATCAGCGACAAAGACCTGGAAAAGGCCAAGAGCATTTTCGGGGTGGACAATCCGGTGAACCACCTGGATTATGAGGGAAGAGCAAAAATGGTGACCTACATGGAATCCATGCATCGGGCCGCCAATTGTATGGGGATCTGTCATTTCAACACCATACACTGGGATTTCCAGATGATTGACCTCCCCCATATCGCTGAAATGTATTCAGCCGCCACGGGTTGGGAAACAACCGCTGATGACCTGAAGTACATGACCATGCGGCAGCTCAATCTGGAAAAGGCGTTTAATCTGAGACACACGAGCTTTGATCGTAAAGACGATATGCCCACGCCTCGTGAAATGAAAGAACCCATACCGACCGGTCCCTTGGCCGGATGGAAGATGGACGAAGGCAAATATAACAAAATGCTGGATGAGTACTATGAGCTTCACGGTTGGGATACGAAAACAAGTTATCCCACGAGAAAAGCTCTTGAGGAACTGGACCTCGGCTCTGTGGCGGATGACCTGGAACGGATTGGTAAACTGGGTTAACATCTCATTGCTGAAATGGGCTTTACGGTGGTGCCTTGCGCGGGCCGTTCGCGTGGACATACATTGTCCGCGGGGGCGTCATGGGCGACCGGTTATAGGTGGATAATTCAACCGTCAAAATTGCGTCTGGCATGACTTCTTGCGTCTTTAAACAGCCATCGCATAAACGTATTTAGTTTTGATTCATGAGGAGAATACAATGAAACTTACCGTCATCATGGGCAGCAGAAACCCGGAAGGGCAAACCGCGGCCGCGGCCAAGGCTTTTTTGCAGGGGGTGGCCGAAGCCAATGGCCGGAGCGAACTGTTTTTTCTCCCGGAAATGACCATTGAGAGGTGCCGTCAGTGTGAAGCGAACGGGTGGGGAGAGTGCAGAAGCAAAGGCGCGTGCGTTATTGAGGATGATTTCGCTCTCCTGGCCGGCAAAATCAGGGAATCGGACGCCGTCTTGTTCGCAACCCCCGTATATTTCCATGATCTCAGCGAAAGTATGAGAGCCTTTCTGGATCGCCTGCGCCGCGTGTGCTTCAACCCCGAAGGAAAACAAGGGATCGGTGGAAAGAAAGCAGTTGGTGTGTGTGTGGCCGGTGGAGGAGGCAGCGGAGCGCCGGCTTGCGCCGTAAGCCTGGAAAAGGCTCTCGCCACCTGCGGATTCGGTATCGTTGACATGATCCCCGTGCGCCGGCAGAATTTAAAGATGAAGCAGGAAGCGCTTAAGATCGCCGGGAAATGGTTCGCCACCGAGGGTTGGTCCCAGGAATAAAAGCATCGGAAAGGGCCTCTTCGGCCGTTGCTATTCAAAATTGGGCTTCGGGTACGCTCGAAACGTTGTGGTTTGGGCTTACCCGACCAGTAGAGATGTCCTTGATTTACGGCTCGTTTGACGATATCCATGGCCCTCTCGCGGAAAAAAGACGCGCCGCCGAGGGTAATGGACAAAAGTACGGAATTAAAGAATCGAGCTGAATTCGAGGAGGAATGGGACAGTGAATATTGTAGTTTTGGATGGCTATACCCTGAATCCGGGTGACAATCCCTGGGATGAGGTGAGTCAGTTGGGGAACCTGACGGTCTATGATCGAACCCCCGTTGAAAAAGTGGTTGAACGGTGCAAGGACGCCGAAATAATTCTCACCAACAAGGCGGTTGTTTCCGCCCAGCATATAGCTGAACTTCCAAAGCTGCGCTTCATATCCGTTCTGGCCACCGGCTTCAATATTGTGGACATCGACGCAGCACGGGGCCGCGGAATTCCGGTATCCAACGTACCTGTATACGGGACCGATTCAGTGGGTCAGTTCGTGTTTGCGGTCCTGCTGGAACTCTGCCATCACGTCGCGCTCCATGATCAGGCGGTCAGGGCGGGCGAATGGACGGCTTCACCGGACTGGAGCTTTTGGAAAACTCCGCAAGTCCTTCTTGACGGGAAAAAAATGGGTATCGTCGGGTTCGGCCGGATCGGCCGGCGCGTGGGGAAACTGGCGCATGCGTTCGGCATGACGGTTTTCGCCCATGATAATCATCAGAATTCCCCGCCCGATTACGCCCCTTTTTATTGGAAGACACTCGAGGAGATTTTCGAGGCGTCAGACGTGATCTCGCTGCATTGTCCACTGACAGCCGAGAATGCGGAGTTTGTGAGCCATGAATTGATCGGGAGGATGAAGCAAGGCTCGTTCTTTATCAACACGTCCCGAGGGGAGTTGGTGAATGAGCGTGATCTCGCGCAAGCCCTCAAGTCCGGCAAAGTAGCGGGCGCCGCTCTTGATGTGGTGTCCGTCGAGCCGATCAGGGCGGACAATCCACTTCTCGATGCTCCGAATTGCATCATGACGCCGCATATGGCCTGGTCTACCAACGCCGCGCGGCGGAAGCTCATGGCGGCCACCGTCGACAACATTAAAGCCTTTTACGGCGGAAGCCCGATTAACGTTGTCAATCGGTAATTTAGTGACGTTTTCCGGAAATTCAGGGCCGCAGCCGCCCTTTTAAACGAACATTCTTGCTGTGTTGAAAAAAGCATCCGGGAGGCCTGTCGGCTTCCCGACCGGTTCCGGACAAAGGCTTACAACGTATTTACAGGAGAACGACGCAAGAAAATCTTTGTTTTCAGCATGATTGGATGGGCTATGGTTGAAAAATACAAGCTACTCACTCCCGTGAAGGCCATCAGGAAGTCGGCGATCGTGGCCGAAAAAATAAAATCCATGATCATGTCCAATCAATTGAAACCGGGTGATAAGCTCCCTTCCGAAAACGAACTGGTGGCGCTTCTGCGAGTCAGCAGAGCCACAATCCGCGAAGCGTTTCACGCGCTTGAACTCATGGGTTTGATTGAAGTCCGGCCGGGGTACGGCGCTTCAGTGAAGAATACGAACATCTTCAATGTGCTCGGTTTCTCGGATTCCAGCCTCACCATTCTGCTGGCCAGCGAAAGCTTCACCCTGATAGAGATTCTTGAGGTCCGCAAAATCCTGGAAACGTCCATTGTGGACCTTGCCGTGCAAAACCGCAGTCCCGAAGATTTGGCGGTAATGGAAAAGATACTTTCCAACATGGCCAACTCACTGCATGATGAGGCCGGATTCAAGAGCGCGGACATGAAATTCCATTGTGAGTTGGCCCGGCTGACAAAGAACCGGTTCCTGGAGGTTCTCGCCAACTCGATGTATCAGATATTCTGGGAGCGCTTTCCAAACGACTATCGCATCTACACCGCCGATCACGAAAGAACGAGTCAAATTCTGAATCTCCACCGAACGCTGCTGACCGCCATTACCAATAAAGACGAGAAGAAAGCGAAAACGCTCATGTCCGAACACTACAACTTTGCTTCCGACATCGCCAAGCAGTATCTTAACGGCGAGCGGCAAGAACGTTAGCTTATCCGCAATACCCTAGGTAATTTAAACACTTAAGTCCGACACTCCGCTACGTGAAACATCAATTCATCGGCATTTTCCAGGAAAACGCCTCAAAGGAATCGGATTTTCCTTTTTGACAAATCGGATCGCCTTTTCATATCTTTCAGGTCTCTCTCACCTTTCTTTTCCGAGGACCATATGCTGTACATGATCCTCCACGAAACCGACAGTTCCGGATAGCGCATGAAAGAAAAAAAGCCCATTCCAGTTTTCGGCTATGTGAACGGATACGCCGCAAAAATCTATGGTCACAGCCTGAAAGAGCATATGACCAACATCCCCGCTTCGATCCGCGCTCAGCTTCTGGCCAAGGCCCTGCACGGCTACGAGGACAACCCGTCATACGGGTGGGCGGATTGGGGAGGCTGGGAGTTCGGGGGTGAAATCCGGTGGCCCAGCCGTTATGAAGACATGGCGCCGAGCACCCTGATTCATCCCGTGGAAAAACCATCGGATGTGGATCGCCTGCCGAACCCCAATCCTAAAACCGCCGGGTCCTTACCTTTTCTAAGGCAATTCAATCGGGAATTGGTCAAATTGGGTATGGCGCCAAAGACCAGAGCGGGATCCGTCACGACCATTGTGGCCGGGATGATCGGCATGGAAAAGCTGATGAAATGGTATTTCAAAGAACCTGAGGCGGTTAGAGCCGCTTATGAAAAGGCGGCCCGATTTCTCATTGACACAGCCGAAGAAACAGTGGCTGAATTCGGTCCGCGGTGCTCCGCGTCCTTTAGCGCTCCCTGGGACGCAAACAGTCTCATCAGTCCCAATGTTTTCGAAAAGTTCACCATCCCCCATATGGAACGGATTATTCGATCCCTTGTCGGCCTGGGTATCACTTCCATGAGGGTTCATCTGTGCGGCGACCATCAGGGGAATTTGCCCGCATGGACAAATCTTCCATGGCCTCAAGACACAATCATTTCCATTGGAAGCGAAATGGGCGTCGTCTCCACCGCCGAAGCCTTCGGCCATCGATTCAGAATCTGCGGAAATGTCTCCACCACGCTTCTGGCCGTTGGCCGGTATGAAGATGTCTACGACGCCGCATGGAAATGCATGGAACAAGGAAAGGATCTGCCCGGGGGATTTGGGCTCATGCCCGCCTGTGAAATGCCGACACTCGCCCCACCACTAAACGTTCAGGCCCTGGTCAACGCTTGCCGCGACTTTAACAGGAATTACGGTCTGGAAGCCAGATAGTCTTCCGAATCGCTGCGATGGTGGCTCTTTCATCGTCCACGACCGTGATCCGTTAGGCGCTCTTCTTGGGTGGTCAAATCATTGTGCGGCTGGTTTGAATCATCCATCGTGACGCAGGGAATAATAATATTAAAAGTCGTTCCTTTTCCAAGCTCACTATAAATTGTAATAATTCCGTTGAGCCTTTTTACTATGCCGTGCACGACGGAAAGTCCAAGTCCGGTTCCTTTCCCCTGTGATTTCGTGGTGAAGAATGGTTCAAATATATGGTCCAGCGTTTCCGTCTTTATACCGCTTCCCGTATCCGAAACACGCAATATAATGTGTTTACCCTGGTTTATGTCGGGATGAGTCTTGGTGAACTCTTCGTCCACCATAAAATCTTCAAGTTCCAATTTGATCGTTCCGTTTTTTTCTCCGATCGCATGAACCGCATTCGTAAAAAGATTCATCACTACTTGGTGTACCTGCGTTGGCGCCGCCATTATGACCGAGTCGCTCTCTATTTTTGATTCGATATTGATAGTGGCCGGTATGGATGCGCGTAGCAGTTTTAACGCTTCTTTTAAAACGTCTTTGGGCGCCAATGGTTTTAGCGTAACTTCTGTTTTTCTGCTAAAGGTCAGTATCTGGCTGACAAGATCGCGCGCTCTTTCGGAGGCGAGGAGTATCTCCTCTATATAGTTCTCGGTCTCGGGATCAATGTCCTTTTTCATCAAAGCCAACTCAGCGTAACCAAATATCATGCCGAGTATGTTGTTGAAATCATGAGCTATTCCACCAGCCAAGGTGCCTATGGCTTCCAGCTTCTGCGTTTGGTGCAGCTTTTTTTCATACATCAACTCCCCTGTAATATCGCGTCCTATTTCAAGATACCCCTGAACAGCGTTATGGTCATCTATGAAAGGCACCAGCATTACATCAAGGGTAATCGGGTCTGGCGCGCTTCCCTTAAACGCCACGCGGCCTGACCACGGAGTCCCGGCTTCAAGCGACTCCCAAATGGCTTCTTTCGGAATATTATTGGGCGTATCAAGATTAGGCTCACTCCCTATGACACTGTCGAGTTTTAGTCCGGTTATCTTCTCAAACGCGGGATTTGCAAAAATGATTTTTCTGTCTAATCCTATTTGCATGATAATTTCGTTTGAGTGCTGCATTACATGCTTCATCATTTCCATTATCTTATGGATGGGATCGCTTATTTTACTGGAGAATGAAATTATTATTAATAGGGTGATTACCAGAAATATCATCCCACTGATGAACATTGCTCGTAATATCCTGTCCACCGGGGACATTATTTCACGACGGCTTTGCGCAAAGGCGGCGATCCAACCGGTAAGATTCATTTTGGCCAGCCCAACAATCATTTCTGATCCATCGAACGAATAAAAAGCGGTTCCTGACATCTTGCCTAGTATGAGTTTTTTTATTTCCTCCGTACCGGGCTGATCCAGAAGGTGTAATTTATAAATGAATTCTCTTTTGGGATGCGCCAGCACCAGCCCTTCGGCGTTGATCAGGAAAGCGTGTCCTGTTTGACCGTGCTTTTTGCGAGACAAGATATCCACAAGGAAATCCGTATTAAAAACCAGAGCGCAAATTCCGTAAAATTCATTTTTATCTAAAATTGGCGCGCAAACCACGATAACGGGTTCGCCGGGCGTTGCGGATCCTCTTGGAAGAAAAGGTCCTACCACGCTTGTTTCGCCTTCTTTAGCTTTTATAAAATAGTCTCGATCGGAAATATTTATTCCTATCTGTTGAGGGAAAAAAGCGTCCGCCTTGATTATGCCGTATCTATCCGCTAATAATATTGTAAAAAAATCCATTCCAATCCGTTCGTAAATCGATTCCAGTTCAATTTGCGCAACATTATAATCTCCTGTCCTAGCAGCTTCAATGATATCAGGATCTGCGGCAATAGCTAAGGTCTGTCTTATTTCCTGATTTAGCCTTTCATCAATTGATGCTGATATATCTTTTGCAATATTGAGTGACTTTTCTTTTGTTATCTCTAATAGCGCGCTAGAAAGCTGTATATAAATAATTATACCTGCAATGAAAAAAGGCACAATTACTGCGATGACACCGCCAAGTATCATTTTACTTTTTAAAGTTATTCCCTTAGCCATTGCTTATTAGTGTCCCAATGCGCCTTTTCAGGTTCAGTTATTGTGCGCAATAATGATCATATAATGTAGCCATAAGATTTTTGGCTCGCGGAAATACGATAATGCAGGCCCCAAAAGCGCTTTAACTCTTTGATGGCGCCCAGGGTTCAACTATTCTTCATTCATGCGCGCGGCCATCTTCTCCCATACTAACGTGATCGTCCACGCTCCCGGAATCCACTCGAAAATCCTGATATTTTGAATTATATCAGATAAATTCATTTCATCAGTTTATGAAAGGTCAGTGGGGCCATAAATATCCGAAATTTATACACCAATTCGTATTTAGCCTAGTATAAGGCCTCCATTTCTGTCAAACAAATTGACGTATCCCGGACCGGTGAGCGGGGGGACCGTAGCGACCTGTGTCTTTTCCGCGAAATCTCTCATCATATCCCCGAGGCTCCTTTTAAAATCATGATATAATTACTCTAGTTCCAATGGGAATGCGGTGGACGGTTCCCCTGAGGAGGTAACGGCAATGATAAACCTGAGAGTCAATCAACAGGATTACGCTCTTGATATCAATCCGGACACCCCATTGCTCTGGGCGTTGCGGGAGTCTCTGGGTCTGACGGGCACAAAGTTCGGCTGCGGCAAAGCCCAGTGCGGGGCTTGTACCGTTCATATCGACGGCAAAGCCGTTCGTTCCTGCGTCACGACCGTTTCGTCCGCCCAAGGCAAAGAGGTCATCACGATTGAAGGCCTCCAGCCTGACCTCGCCCGCTTCCTGCAACAAGCGTGGATCGCCGAAGACACGCCGCAATGCGGTTACTGTCAGACAGGCCAGATCATGTCCGCCGCCGTCCTGCTGCGCGAAAATTCAAACCCCACCGACGCTGACATAGATAAGGCCATGAACGGTAACATATGCCGGTGCGGAACCTATCAGCGCATTCGCAGCGCCATCCATCGCGCGGCCGAGATGAAACGCGAAGGAGGCGGAAAATGATCAGGCTCCTTGATTCGAGCTTACGCCGTTTTCTGAACATGTCATCGCTTACCGGCCAAGGCATGGTTCTGGGCGTCTGCCAAGGTCCGGCTCGCGGCGCCGAAGCAAAAAGCCCCAGCTTTGTGTTGAACGCCTTCGTCCGCATCGGCGAGGATGATTCCGTTACCATAACAGTCAACCACTCCGAAATGGGGCAGGGTGTTTACACCGCGCTCCCCATGCTCGTGGTCGAGGAACTCGACGCCGACTGGAGCGCGGTACGGGTGGAACCGGCGCCGGTCGATCCGGTCTATAATCACACCGTCCGTGGCGTGCAGGCGACCGGTGGCAGCACCAGCACATGGTCGGAATGGGAACGGCTGCGTAGTGTCGGGGCCCAGGCGCGTGCGATGTTGATAGCCGCTGCGGCGCAAACCTGGAAGGTCGATCCCAAAACCTGCCGCACGGAGAACGGCCAAGTCGTTGACCCGGTTTCCGGGAGACGGCTGTCGTACGGGCAATTGGCGAAAAAGGCCTCTACCTTGACCCCCCCGGAAAATGTCGTCCTGAAAGACCCCAAGGATTTTAAACTTATCGGCAAACCGACCAAGCGGCTCGACACGCTCGAGAAAATCAACGGCGCAGCCGTCTTCGGCATTGACGTCGTGGTCCCGAACGCGCTGGTGGCGGTAATCGCCCGCCCTCCGGTCTTCGGCGCCACTATTAAAGGCTTTTCCGCTGACCGCGCGGAAAAAATGGACGGCGTACGACATGTTGTCCGGATCAGTCGAGGCGTGGCGGTTGTGGCCGATAGCTATTGGCAGGCGTTGAAGGGCCGCGACAAACTGGAGATAGACTGGGATGAAGGGCCTCTGGCCGATCTCGACAGCCAACGCCAGCGTGAACAGTATGCGGAACTCGCCCAACAGCCGGGGATCGTGGCCAGAAAGGAAGGCGACGACGCGTCCGCGATGAGCGACGCCGCAGTGAAACTCGAAGCGGTCTATGAACTGCCGTATCTTGCCCACGCGCCGTTGGAGCCGCTCAATTGCGTGGCCGACGTTCGCTCCGATGGGTGCGACATCTGGACCGGCACTCAATACCAAACACTGGGCCACAAGGCCGCGGTGGAAATCACCGGCCTCAAACCGGAACAGGTCAAACTCCACACCATGCTGCTGGGAGGCGCTTTTGGTCGGCGTGGAGTGCTGGACAGCCATTTCGTGCAAGAAGCCGTGGAAATCTCCAAACTGGTTAAAAAGCCGATCAAGGTACTCTGGTCTCGCGAGGACGACATTCGCGGGGGATGGTACCGGCCCGTCGCCTATCACTCCATTGCGGCCGGCCTGGGAGAAGCCGGTGACCTCACAGCCTGGCGGCATCGGATCGTGGTCCAGTCGTTCATGATGAACACGCCGCTCGAGGGAGCGATGGTCGTGGATGGCGTAGACCTGGCCGCGGTGGAAGGAGCCGCCGATCTGCCTTACGCGGTTCCCCATATCCTGGTGGACTGGCGGCGGGCTCCCGACGGCGTTCCCACTCATTGGTGGCGCTCGGTGGGCCATTCCCACACCGCGTTTGTGGTGGAAAGTTTTATCGATGAAGTAGCCCATGCTGCGTCAAAGGACCCCTACGAGTTCCGAATGGCGCTGCTGAAGGATCATCCCCGGCACAAGGCGGCGCTCGAACTGGCGGCGTCGAAGGCGGGTTGGGGCGAGCCTTTAGCCAAAGGCTACGGGCGTGGATTGGCCGTGCACGCGTCGTTCAAGAGTTTTGTGGCTCAGGTTGCGGAAGTCTCGGTTTCCAAGGAGGGCAAGGTCAAAGTCCACCGGGTCGTCTGCGCCATCGACTGCGGCCCTGTCGTGAACCCGGAAACTATCCGGGCGCAGATGGAAGGCAGCGTAGTGTTCGGCCTCACCGCAGCGCTTTACGGCAGGATCACTTTTAAGCAGGGGCGGGTAACCCAGGGAAACTTTGACGATTATCCCATGATGCGGATGCATGAAGCCCCTCAAGTCGAAACTTATATCGTGCCGAGTGCGGACAAGCTGGGCGGCGCGGGAGAACCGGGCGTGCCTCCCATCGCGCCGGCCGTGGCCAACGCCATTTTCGCGGCCACTGGCAAACGCGTCAGACGATTGCCCATCCGCAGCGACGAACTGGCCGCATAGCGAGACAACGAAATTCATTTTTAAAAAGCCGGAAATCAGGAGGCCTCAAGCGGCATTTCCACGCCACTGAAGCTACGCGAAAACCCTGGTAAATACACCGAATCCGCTCCCGTCCACAGCGTCGAGAGCCGCAATTGCCACATGGTTGACGCTGCCAGCCTGTCAGGCTTTTTTAAATGTTTCTTTATGTCCTTTTTGGGCTTATATGTTGTATTATATTGGAATTGATGCGTTTTTTGCATATAAGAGAAGGGGGTTGCAAAAAGCGCGGGTACTTCTCACCAACGCTCAGGCCATGCGGCGAAATACTTCCACGAATTTCCGGCTCAATGCGGTCCATGAGAGATCCTCATGCGCATGCCTCCAGGCCTCTTTTGAAAATCGCTCATAGAGTGGGGGGTTCTCAATAATTTCGGTCACCGCCTCGGCGATCGCTTCGCTGGTGACGTCGCGTGAGAGAAACCCGTTCCCGTTATGGGAAATCTGCTCTTTGAGCCCGCCAACGGGGGTGGCCACGACAGGAAGACCTTCCGTGAAGGCCATGGGGGCGACGCCGGATTGACTCGCCTCGATGTAAGGCAGGACGACAAGATCAGCCCGCTGAAAATATCGAACGATCTCTTCTTCCGGTATGTACCGATTGTCCACTAAAACCCCTAATTCTTCCGCGGCCGAAAGATAGGGGGCCATGTTTCCCCGACCGGCGATGGTAAGTTCAAGGTCGGGGCGCTTTGCCCGAAGAATTCTGAACGCATCCAGAAGCCGGTCCAATCCTTTGTACTTGAAGATGCGGCCGAAAAACAGCAGCCGGAAAGGTCGATTTGCGGGATAGGTTCTCGAACCTTTTGAATTATTCCAGTGAGTGAACGCACCGTGCGGAACAACCGATGTCTTCTCCCGGGGATATTTGTAGACATCCAGAAGCTTTTGCCGCACATGCTCTGTGAGCGTAATGATACCGTCGGCGTTGGCGATCTCATGACCGAGCAGCGCGCGGCGGAAGTATTGATCCTCGCCGGGATGGAGCACGGCGTCATGCAAGGTCAATATGTATTTTGCGCCGGCTTTTTTTATTACGGGAACGATGGCCGGATTCCAAAGCGTGGTCATCGTGCAGTTTACCAGTCCGATATTATGATCCACCAAATACCGGTAATACCGGCGACGCAGCCCGGGCAGCCGATACGACTCCAGAAGAACGGAAGGCTTACCGTCATAGGCCCGGGCGTGATATCCGGGTAAGCTCAGTTTGGCGAATTCCGGGAATATCTTTGAATTTTGGGATAGCGATAAGTGGAGTTCTATCTCGGGACACTGTTTGATACTCTGAGCAAGTTCAAAGGTATAGCGAGGGCCGCCCCCTCCCCATCCCCAATGCCACAGCATGACTTTCACTTTAGCTTTCAAAAAAGTTCCCGTACAATGGAATTATGGTCAGTGTACTGTTCGGGAGAGGTTTGATTTAACTCTCCGGACGGTGTCAGGCCGGCTTTTTACGTCCAAAGCCTCTCCAAACAGCGGACACCCTACCCAACTCTCCCTGTTTAAGCCGTATTAAGGTCCGAACAAGCGCTCCAATAATTATCGGAAAGATCGGAACGGGGGCGTATCGTCTAAAAAATCGTTTGGCTGAAACGGTAAAATATTGGTCCCATAACGGACCTAAAGTCCTGGAGGAGGCGTTACCCTCATGTATGACAAAAGCGCCTTCGGCTACCGCGAGCTTCCAGCCCTTCGCGCGCATCCGGAAGCAAAGATCCGCGTCTTCCCAATAAAGGAAATAACCTTCATCCAACAGCCCCGTGTCTTTCAAGGCCGCGCTGCGCAGAAACACACTCGCGCCTATTACATAGTCTATTTTGCGTTCGATCACGCGCTTTGTGTGTTGACGCGCGAGGCCGGTCCAAAGATTAATCGCGCCGCTCCCCCACGCCTGAATTTTTTGCGTATTTGGGCTTTCCAGCAAAATGGAGCCCACGGCGCCTACCTGCGGATCGTCCTCGGCCACACGAAGCATGGAACCCAAAGCGTTTTCCATTACCTGAGTGTCGTTGTTGAGCAACCAAATGTAATCGGCGCCATTCTGCAGAGCTTGCTTGATCCCTTCATTGTTTCCCGCGGCAAATCCCAAATTTTTATGGGTTTGCAGCACGGTAAGCCAGGGATATGCCCGTGACAGCGCCGCCGCCGAGTCGTCGGTCGATCCGTTGTCTACCACTAGTATTCGAAACGGTGGATAGTTGCTCTCCACAAGAGATTGGATGCATTGCGCGGTGCGCTTCAAGCCATTCCAATTCAAGATGATTACAAATACCAGTGGGGTCTCGCTCATATCTTTATGAGCGCTCCACATCAAGCGCCGCCTTTGTCTTTCCGTCTCGGATGTTTTTACTATGGACCTCGCCACGTGGTTAAATGGTTTTGGCAGGGCGCAGTTTACCAGTCAGAAGCCGACAATGTCTATCTATTACGAACTTGACGGGAATTTTTTTTCAGTGGTCGATTTTATTGGCCATATTTGCCTTTATGGCCATAAATGTAATCAAACTAGTTATTGTATTAATATTTTTTATTTTTTCTAAGAGTTTTCTTAGTTACCGCCTCGCATCTTATAAGATTTCAGCGACGGCGCTGAAAACGCGCCTCGATCGGCGAATGGCCGCGGAAATTATCGTGATTAAGGGATAGCGGAGTTGCAAGTTGAACGAAAACCCTTTATCAACAGAGGTGATTTGTTATCGCGTCTATGCCGATTTTCCTGGAGATCAAAGATTGTCGCGGTAACCCGGCGGCGTTATCCCGTTTTTTCAAAACCGATATCGCGCCCGCCTATGAAAAAAAGGACGGTTATAAAAATTCATGCATGGGCTTCCTTATGACCAGCTGGAACGGTATCTCGCGGCGGTAGAAGTTATTCAAACGTTACGCTCGGAAAAAAGCATAGCCGCACATTCCAGGATATTGGATCTCGGGGGCTATGCGAAGAATGGTTCGGGAAAGGTAATCCCTCCTCTTGCGACCCTCTTGCCTCAGGCCTCAATCACCACCGCCGATATCATTGACTACAGTGATCCGTATTATATACGGCTGGAACCGGAGAAACCGTTCCCTTTCACGGATGGAAATTTTTCTGTTGTTGTCTGCATGGACGTCCTGGAGCATATTCCCGACTATCAAAGAGAAGCGTTTATTGCCGAAGCGTTGCGCGTCACAGACTCGGTCATGGTCTTGGGCGCCCCTTTCCGGAATCCGCAACGGGAGGCCGCTGACCGCTTCTTAAATGATTTCTCAAAGGCCGTCTTGAACACTTCAATACCCATGTTGGATGAACACCTGGCGTTCGGCCTCCCCTCACCGGAAACGTTCGAACGTTATGTAAAAAGCAAAGGACTTGCTTTTTACCGGTTTGAAAACGGCGATCTTGCGCCATGGCGCCTCTGGAACTGCCTCAAGCTCATCCTGAGCCAAATAGTATCCGCAGAGGAACTGGAGCGCGCGGAAGCGCGGTTATATCCGTTCGCAAGACCCGTCTGCGCCTCGGGCGATTCGTACCGCGACATTTATCTCATTTCAAAGGCGGGTCCCGGTTTGATCAAGCCTGTACAGAGCCGTCTGGAACAGCTCTCCGGGTCCACCGTCACCTGCCCCGGGGAATATTCCTCCTTCGAAACCGCGTACACCGCTAACTTGGAGCTTGTCGGCAAACATCTGCTTCAACCGGAGCGCGCCGATGAACGGGCCTCTGAGAAAGAAAACCAAGCTCCGAACCAATGGGATGACGTACAGCCCTATACCCGTCGCATCAGGAATCTGGAAGCGGAAATTTCTGAATTGAACAAATGCCTTAACCTTGCCGAGGTTGAAGCGAACGCTGTCAGACACACCAGATCATATCGCCTCGGACGATTCATTCTGCTTCCCGGCATATGGCTGAACCAGATCTTAAACAGAAAGGGACTGCAGAGTACCTTCAGAAACCCGTTTGGTCATAATAAGCCCGGACTTACCACCGAAGAAAAAGCCTCTCTGTTGGGAAAATATGGCCATATGCGCGTGAGGCCGTTTTTTTCATTGTTAATTCCGGTGTTTAACACGGACGGCCATATTCTGCGCGCAACTTTGGAATCCGTTTTCAATCAAATGTACGGAGAATGGGAACTATGCCTTGCCGACGACGGATCGACGAAACCTGAAACAAGAAAAGTCATAGAAGAGTTTTCCGCCCGTGATCGGAAACGAGTGAAAAGCGTGTTTCTGAACAACAATAGCGGGATCGCCGCCGCCAGCAACGCCGCGGCCGAATTGGCGAGCGGCGACTATATTGGTCTTCTCGATCACGATGACCTGCTGACCGAAGACGCGCTGCTTCAAATGGCGTTGCGTATAAACGAGGAGCCGGACGCTGATCTGGTATATTCGGACGAAGATAAGCTGTCGGAGGACGGCTCTTTCAAATATCCTTTTCATAAACCGGATTTCTCCCCCGAACTGTTTCTCAGCCATAATTACCTCTGCCATTTTACCGTCATAAGGGCTTCCATTTTCAGGGAGGTAGGGGGATTTCGTCATGGATATGAAGGCAGTCAGGATTATGATCTGTTTCTTCGAGTAGCGGAGAAGGCCAAGGTTATTGAACATGTCCCCCGGATTCTCTATCACTGGAGGATGATTTCAGGATCGACCGCCGCGCACGTCGGGGAAAAAGGCGGACTGTGGCGTGAATCGTCCCGAGCCGCGCTGAGCGCCGCCATTGAACGGCGCGGCCTGGAAGCGGAGGTCTTGAACGGCATTGCGCCCGGTTCATACCGTGTTAAATATGAGGTTGACACCACAAAAGGCGTAACCATCATCATACCCACCAAGGACCACGTGGATATACTCAAACCCTGTATTCAATCAGTCATAAGACATACCAGGTACGCCAATTATGAAATACTGGTAATCAGCAATAACAGCGAGGAGCCGGAAACCTACGCCTACCTGGAGGAAGCGCAAGAAAACGGGCTCATCAGATACCTGAAACACGACATACCGTTTAATTATTCTTCCCTGAACAATTTCGCCGTCAGCCGCTGCGAAAGCCCATACCTGCTATTTCTCAATAACGATGTGGAGGTCATATGCGACGGCTGGCTCACCAGCATGATGGAGTACGCCCAACAAAAAGAAATAGGCGCCGTGGGCGCCAAGCTCCTTTTTCCCGATCGCAAAATTCAACACGCCGGGGTTGTGCTGGGTGTCGGCGGAGTGGCCGGTCACAGCCACAAGTATTTCAAGGAAAACGATTATGGATATTTCTCTGCCTTAAGCGCTGCGCGAAATTATTCAGCGGTGACCGGCGCATGTTTGCTGACGCGACGTGACGTGTTTTATGAGGTCGGCCAGTTTGATGAGAGTCTCGCCGTCAACTATAACGACATTGATCTGTGTTTGAAAATAAGAGCGGCGGGGTATCGGATTGTCTATACGCCCTATTCCCAATTAATACATTACGAATCCAAGAGCAGGGTCAAGAAGGTCAGTTTCCGCGAGTCGGTTTATATGCAAACCAGATGGAAGGATACTTTATATACCGATCCATATTACAACCCCAATTTGACGCTTTGCCGGGAGGATTTCAGCTTGAAAACACCGGGTGACCGACTGAAAGAGCGGAAATTCAAGGCCGTCGCGTTTAATAAGTGAGCGCAAAAAGAATGGCGCCGCCACGATTGTTTGAAGGAACAAGTGATGGACATTTTAAATGAATATGTGACTCATGAGCCCAGCAGCCAAAATGTTCTCGATATTTTCAAAGGTGAATGGTCATCCCGGCTCCCCGATTCCTTAAATCTGGAGACGAGTCCGGGAACGGCCAGATTGTTTGAAGACGACCGGGTTGTCTGGGCTGAAGAAGTCTTTGGCCCCTTCACTGATTGGGATATTCTGGAACTGGGGCCTCTTGAAGGAGGCCATTCGTACATGCTTCAAATGCGAGGCGCTCGGAATGTGGTGGCCGTCGAGGCTAACAAACGCGCTTTTTTAAAATGCCTGTGCGTGAAAGAGATATTGAACCTCAATAAAGTGACCTTTAAACTTGGTGATTTCCTGCCTTTTATGAGGAATAACAGTTCAAAATTTGACATGATTTTTGCCAGCGGCGTCTTATATCATCTGGAGGAGCCAATCGAACTGGTGAAATCGGCGTCCAAACTGTCTGACAGAATTTTTATATGGACACATTATTACGACAAAAACATTCTTTCAAAAAACAAAAATCTGTCGCATAAGTTCAAGCGTGTCAGCTCATTCAAGTATGATGGAGTCTTGTACGAGTACTCCACCCAATCCTATAAGAAAGCGCTTGATTGGGTGGGTTTCTGCGGAGGTTCGAAACCCGTAAGTAAATGGCTGACAAAGGAGAGCGTGATAAAAGCCTTACGGCAGTATGGATTTAATGATATACAGATTAGCTTTGAACATCCGGACCACCCCAACGGTCCGGCGTTCGCCCTCTGCGCAAAGAAATGATATCCGTGGCCGGACGAAGAAACCCCATGAACGAAAATTCAAATGAAATGTTACGGCTTGAAAAGGTCTGGCGTCGGTACCGGCGGTGGAAAAAACGTCCGACCGGCATAAAGGACACGTTTTCAGGCTTTTTTCACCGGAATGGATTCGCCTACGAGGATTTTTGGGCTGTCCGTGACGTCTCCTTCAGCATGCGGCGCGGCGAGATAATCGGGATTTGCGGCGCAAACGGGTCGGGGAAAAGCACCCTGCTGAAGCTGATCGCCAAAATTGATCCCCTCACCTACGGCAGGATAATTGTGTACGGCAAGGTATTCGGTCTTTTGGAGTTGACCACGGGGTTTCATCCCAACCTTACCGGCCGTGAAAACATACATTTAAACGGCGCTATTCTGGGATTCAGCAAAAACGAGATCAAGGAAAAAGAAGAGGATATCATTCGTTTCGCCGATCTGGGCGATTTCATCGACAGTCCGGTCAACAGCTATTCCGCGGGAATGTATATGCGTCTCGGTTTCGCCATAGCCACCGCGGCCGACGCCGATATCTTTCTTATCGATGAAATCCTTGCCGTAGGCGACGCGGAATTTCAAAAAAAATGCACCGACTGGTTTGCGAATCTTCGAGGCAGAGGCGCCACGATAATTCTGGTCTCGCACGACCTCATGACCATCGCTTCCGTGTGTGACCGGGCTTTCTGGATCGACCGGGGACAAATCGTCGCGGAAGGCGCCCCCAAGCGGGTACTGAAACAGTATAACCCCGATCTTACGCTGCCTTGAGGCGGAAGGTTTTTGTATGAATTCAAAGAATCCGGCCCCAGACGTCATTTCTCCGGAATATGTGTATGTCGGGTCTTCCAATCCGTGGGCGGACTTGAGGAAGGTATTCGCTTTAATTAAGCATTTGACTCAACGCAACCTTGCCGACAGATATCGTGGTTCCCGATTCGGCTTTTTATGGTCGTTTCTGACCCCTATCCTGATGATGGTCGTTTATGGGTTTGTATTTCGTTATGTTTTCAGGGCCACCATACCCAACATCCCGTATCCGGTGTTTTTCCTGACCGGCTTTCTGGCCTGGAATTTCTTTATTTCGGCGGTAACCGGCTCCGCCGCGACGCTGACACAAGGGGGTTATCTGATTCGGAAAGTATATTTTCCGAGGATTGTCCTGCCCCTGAGCGCAATCCTTTCGAATCTGGTTAACTTTATAATTTCGTTGCCGATATTGCTCGTTTTCAACGCGTTTTTCGGTATTTTTCCCGGATGGTCATTCTTGCTGCTTCCCCTGGCGCTCCTGCTCCTGCTCATTGTTTCAACTGGCATAGGATTGATATTTGCGAGTATCGCCCCTTTTTTCCGCGATATTCTGGAATTGCTCCAGATACTGTTCGTGGCCTGGTTTTTCGCGACGCCGGTCATCTATCCCATGAGTATGCTTTCCAAACATCTTTCTCCCATGCTTATACATCTCTATATGCTCAACCCCATGGTAGGGGTCATTCAGTTTGTCCAATCAGCGCTCTTGGGCCAAACGCCGCCGCTGCGGGATGTTTTTTTCTCCTTCTTCGTGGGCCTCTGTCTCCTGACGTTCGCGTGCTGGCTTTTTTCCCGCTGTTCACGCTACTTTTCCGACTACATTAAATAGACATTCCCCATCATCCGGTCGCCGGGTCAGGCATGAAAACCCGCCGCGTCGGCTAAGGATCTCCGGCGCGCATCCTTCTCCTGGATGAATTCCTCATCATTCCGAATTGCGTGGACATACACGGCCTGCTATATTTTCCCAAAACCAACGATACTATTCGAACGCGTAAGGTGGAAACATGTCTGATGTGGGTGTTGTCGAGTCTTCTCCGGTGGCTCAGTATGTAATAGCGCCAGATCATAAAGTCGTCCGCTGGAACCGGGCTTGCGAATTGATAACCGGGCGACTGGCGCATGATGTGATCGGCACGGATGGGCATTGGAAGCCTTTCTATACCCAAAAGCGGCCGATGTTGGCCGACTTGGTCGTGGAACATTACTGCATGGGATCTCTGCGCCTGGACGAACAACGGGATATCGTTAGATCCAAATCCTTACCCCACGCATGGGAGTCCACGGGTTTTTTCGAAAATGTCGGCGGCCAGAGCCGCTATCTCAAGTTTTTCGGAGCGCCCGTCTATAATACCTATGGAGTCATCACCGGCGCCATTGAAACCTTGCTCGACATAACAGAGCAGAAAAATGTCGAGCAGACATTGACGCAATCCATGGAAGGATACCGCATACTGGCGGAAAATGTGGACCACGGGGTGGTCCTGGTGCAGAACGGCAAATTCCTCTTGGCAAACCATGCGTTCGCGCGAATGTTTGGGTATTCCAGCGCGGATCAGGTTATTGGAAGAGACGCAGGTGTTGATATCGCCGAAAGCCACAAAAACGAGTTCCTGCACACGCTTGACGATCCGGAGGCGGGGGCCGATCATCAAGGAATCTTCCGCTGGCCGTGCCTTACCCTGGACGACCGCGAAATCTGGGTGGAGGGGCACCGCCGAGCCATCAAGTGGGAAAACAAACCGGCGTATCTGTCAACCATTAGCGACATCACCGAAAGACGAGCCAGGGAACTGGCCATAAAGGAAAAGGAAGAGAACCTTCTGAGAGAGAACCTCCGACTGAAATCCTCCATGAGGGACCGGTATAAGTTTGGCGATATTGTCGGCAAGAGCCCGGCCATGCAGGAGGTCTACGAACTCATCTTGAACGCCGCGTCTTCCGAGGCGACCGTTATCATCTACGGCGAATCGGGAACGGGAAAGGAACTCGTAGCTCGGGCCATTCATGACTTGAGTCCGCGACATGACCGTGAGTTTGTCCCGGTCAACTGCGGCGCCATTCCTGAAACGCTACTGGAGAGAGAATTTTTCGGCCATACAAAGGGCGCCTTTACGGGCGCTCATATGGATAAACAGGGATACCTGGATTTCGCGGCGCGCGGAACGCTTTTTCTTGATGAAATCGGGGAACTGTCCTTGAATATGCAGGCGAAGCTGTTGAGGTCCATAGAAGCCGGCGGCTACACTCCCGTGGGGAGCGCTGTGGTTAAAAAATCCGATTTTCGAATCATTGCCGCGACCCATCGGAATTTGATCGAACAGGTGAAAAAGGGCGGCATGAGGGAGGATTTTTTCTACCGCGTACATATTGTCCCGATCCATTTGCCCCCGCTGAGAAAACGCAAAGAGGATATTCCCTTTCTGGTGGATCATTTTCTGCAATCCAATGGCAATTCCAAAAGACTTTCCACCATTCCGGGCAAGATTATGGAGGCCCTCTACACGTATGACTGGCCCGGGAATGTGCGCGAACTCCAGAATGCGCTGCATCGGTACCTGGCGGTCGGGCGGCTTGATTTCATCCATGGCGGGAAACCCGACAACCAGACCATTGAGATGGCTCTAAGTGGCGAGCCCGTGGAGGAACAAAATGATCTCAAAACGGCTGTGGAACATTATGAGAGACGGCTGATCACCCAGGCGCTCAACGCGACGAAATGGAACAGGACCAAGGCGGCTGTTCTTTTGGGTATTCCGCGCAAGACCCTGTTTCGGAAGATGAAAAAATACGGGGCATAACAGGGTAATTTTGGACTGTTTTGTCCCAATTCCAATTTAATCTTTTAATTTAAGCCGGTTACGGCGGCGCCTGCAATCTTCGCCGAGCGGTATTGTCCCATTTTTTTCTTTTTCCTGCCCGAGCCTTTCGAATATTTCCTGTAATTAATGATAGTTAGAAAAAATCAGACCCACAGGCACGCTTATTGCTCAAATCCCCCAATAGGAGGAAACGTCCAGTCCATCAAAGCGGATAAATTTCGTTCTGGGATAGGCTTTCGATATCACTGCGCAAAAGGAGAATCAGATGCATCGCAAAGTATTTTTTCTGACCGCTTTATTGGGAACACTCATTTTAGTCATTGGCGCTTTCGGAAATTCAGCCGAGGCGGAATCAAAACCGGCCGTAATCAAGCTTTGGTCAGCCTGGCCGGAGGGAACCATCACCAAGGCCGATCAGCGCATGATTGTCGACATGATCAAAGAAAGGGGAAAAGAAGTTAACCTCAGCGTGAAATACATCGGTGGCCCCGAAGTTTTCGAAACGTATCAGGCTTGCGAAATGTTGCAGCGGGGAGGCTTTGATATGGCCTATACGGCCGCTCCGAACAACATGGGTGTGCTCCCGGAAGAGGATGTAATGAAACTGATACAGACGCTTCCCTGGGAAGACCGGGAAAGCGGGGCTTTTGATTTGTTCAACAAATGGCATCGGGAAAAGGGCTTCGAATATCTGGCTCGACCTTCCCATATCATACGATTTCAAGCTTTCCTCAACGCCGACAGGAACAAGCCGGACCTGACCGGGCTCAGCATGCGCCTGGCCCCGATTTATACCGGAATTATTAAAGCGTTGGGAGGCACCGGCACCAGCATGGCGGGCGGCGAGATTTATACGGCCCTTCAAAGAGGAACCATCGACGGCATTTGGTGGGGAGGCGGTTACAACATCAAACCGTGGGGTTGGGATGAGATCCTCAAATATATCTGGGGCCCTTCCTTCTGGTCCGGCGATGTCGTGGTGTTGATGAATAAAAAGAAATTCGATTCCCTGAGTCCCGAGCAACGCGCGGTACTGACCGAAGTCATGGCCGACTTTGAACGTAAGGCGTACGATATCCAGATAAACGAACAGGCCAAATGCAGAGAGGACTTGCTGGCGAGTGGATTGAAAGAGATCAAATTCTCCAAGGAAGACGAAGCGTGGTATCTCAAGACCGTTTACACCGAAGGATGGAAGGGCGCCATAGAACGGGCAAGCAAGGTCAGCGAACTGAGACCGCTCATCACGAAGTAAGCGCGCGCAAGGTAAGGAATGAATGAGATCATTCTTTTTAACTATCGGTAAAGTCTACGAATATCTACTGCAGACCTTGGTCCATATCGGCGTGGCGCTTGTCTTGGCGGCGGTGCTTCTTATCTCTGCGTCGGTGTTTCTGCGTCGTACGGAATTCGCCATAGGTTGGGCGTTGGAAGTGAGTGAATACATAATCATAATTGTCACCTTTTTCGGCGCCGGGTGGGTACTGCGGACAGGCAAGCACGTACGGGTTGATTTGATAACCAACATAGGCCCCGCAAAGTTCCAGCTTGTTTATAACGGATTCCTCTACCTGGTCGTAGCTTTCGTATGCCTTGTAATTACCGTGGTCGGCTTTTCCACGGCTTGGGACGCCTATCGCCTGGGCACGCTTCAGGTCAAGATGTTTACGTTTCCCAAATGGACGCTTATCAGCGTCATTCCGCTGGGGACATTCTTTCTTTTCGTTGAAGCGGTGTCCATGTCTTTACGGTATCTCAAACAACTGCGAAATGAGCCCGGGCATTCGCGTTAAACGGCAAGAAAAGAACGAGGGGGAGAAGCCCGCGCGGAATCTTCCCCTTTCTCTCTGGCTGTAATCTCAGGAGCTTTCGAATGGAATGGCAGCTGACTTTCCTGATTATCATAGGCGGGCTTTTGCTGGTACTGATGGCCGGAGTGCCTGTTTTTGCGGCTTTTTTCTTAATTGATATGCTCGGCGTCATACTGTTTATGGGTGGGATAGACGTCTTGCCTTCGCTGATAGGGAGTATTCTGGGTTCGATCGGCAATTTTACGCTGACGCCGGTAATTCTCTTTATCATTATGGGCGAGGCTATTTTTCTATCCGGAATGGCGAACCGAGCCATTAAGGTCGTGGAGCAGGCTCTCAAAAATTTGCCGGGCCGGTTGAGCCTGGTGGCGATCGGAGGCGGAGCCGTCTTTGATTGCCTGAGCGGTTCCGCGTTGGGAACCTGCGCAATGTTCGGGTCTCTCCTTCTCCCGGAAATGACCAAGCGGAAGTATTCCAAGTACATGAGTATGGGCCCCATTATGGCCGGAAGCGCGCTTGCCGTGGTTATACCGCCAAGTACCCTGGCCATTGTTTTGGCCGCCCAGGCCGGTATATCAGTCGGCAAGCTGTTGATCGCGGGACTTGTTCCCGGCTTTATGTTGGCGGGGCTCTTTGCCCTTTTTATTATTATCACCGCCTTGATAAATCCCTCCATGACACCCAAGGCCCAGGAAAGGGAAGCCGATTCCTCCCATCTTTTCTTGGACTTCTTGAAATACCTTTTGCCACTGGGGCTTATCGTTCTTTCCGTGCTGGGAAGCATCGTATCAGGCCTGGCGACTCCAACGGAAGCCTCCGCGCTTGGCGCGTTGACCAGCTTCATACTGGCTGCGGTGTACCGCCGGCTGGATATGAACCTCATTTTAAAATCCGCCAAGAATTGCCTTGAACTCTCCACCATGATCTTCGCGATAGTCGCCGGATCAGTGGCGTTCAGTCAGCTCTTGGCGTTTACGGGAGTCACCAGGGGGATGGTGGAGTTTGCCAGCGGTTTGGCTTTGCCTCCGAAAATGATTATCGGAATCATCCTGATTTTTCTGCTTCTGATGGGTACCATGATTGAACAGGTTTCCATGATCATGATCTGTGTGCCGATATTTATGCCGATCGCCACGGCGTTAGGGTTTGACTCCATATGGTTTGGACTGCTGATGCTCCTATCCATTACCACAGGCCTTATCACACCGCCTTTTGGCTTGCTTCTTTTCATCATGAAAGGCGTGTCCAAAGAGACCAAAATCACGGATGTCTATTCCGCCTCAATGCCGTACATTTCCATTATCCTGCTCGGCCTGGCGCTGATTTTGGTTTTTCCGGGTATCGCCACGTGGCTCCCGGGCGTCATGTAGGCGTTGAATTCGTTAACAGAACCACCTTTAACCTATGATTTAAATGACTTAATCGGAAAACTTTCAGGGGGTAATAATGAAGAAACCGGACCAAGGCTTTGTCGTGAATCAATTCGAACTGCCCATTTATGTGTCCAAAGGGCAAAATTTTCACGTGACGCCTATCCTCACCCAAATAAACGCTCCGAACGCGAACACGTATCTGGGGCTTGTAAAGAATAAGCCGGGAACTCGCATCCCCGAACACGATCATGGCGAGGTTTTCGAGGCTTTGTATATCATTTCAGGGGGTGGCAAATTCATCATTGAAGACGTTGTTTATCGAGGCGGCCCCGGATCGTTCGTATATTTCCCCGCGGGTGTCCGGCACAGCTACGTCAATGATCTCGACGACATCATGTCCGCAGTCCAGGTATATGGCCCGGCCGGAATATGGGAAAAGCGATATTTTGATTGGAAAACCTGGGCGCAGATTCTGCCGCAAGTCGAAGGGGAAAACGTGCTCAAGTAGCCATTTCGTAAAAAGACCGGGCAAAGGGGAGGCGTGGCGATTGCGCTCGCTCGATGGAAATCAAGCCGGTTCACGTTCTTTTCTCCGGCGCCCGGATAAACCCGGATTCGGATTAACCTCCGGATTCGGGTTTCGCTCGGACCGGCGGTCGACCTTCTGCCTGGGGAAAATTGGAAGGCCGTCGGCGCTTTTCCCGATCACCACCACAGAAGGTTCCTGCTTACCCACCTGACCGTCGTATCAGTCGATCACGCCACAGGGCTGACTATCCCGTGGCTCCTGGTTTCCAGGTCGGCCCAGGTTCGATCGGCTTCAGCCTGGACTACCTTGATCTCCTCGGGCCCCAGATGCTTATACCGGCCCTGCAGCGCTAGGTAGCGTTCCACCGGCAGCCCCTTGGATCGGTAATTGATGGTATATTCGAGTCCGTCCACGATTTCGTACAGGGGAAAAATGTTTGTCTCCACGGCCGTGAGCGTGGCCTTGGGACTCATATCCTCGGCCATTTTCCAGCCCGTGGGACAGGGAGACAGCAGATGCAGAAAACGGGTTCCGCGCATGCCTTTGGCCTTTTCCACCTTGGCCATGAGATCCTCGGGAAAGCCGATGCACGCGGTGGCGGCGTAGGGGATTCGATGAGCAGCCATGATTTCCATAATTTTCTTTTTGCGCCGGGTGTTGCCCGCGGGCGACGTGCCGGTCCAGACGAATTGAGGCGTCGCCGAACTCACCTGGATGCCGGTGTTCATGTAGGCTTCGTTGTCCATGCACACGTAGATGAAGTCTTCGTTCCGATCCGCCGCGCCGGACAGGGACTGGAGCCCGATGTCAAAGGTGCCTCCGTCGCCGGCGAAGGCCAGCACGGGTATGTCGTTGACTCCACGGACTTTCATGGCGTTGGCGATGCCGGCCGCGGTGGGCGCGGCAATTTCGAACGCCGAGTGAAACACCGGAACTTCCATGGCCGAACAGGGGTACGGTCCGGTGACCACCGCCACGCATGAAGGCACGACCACCACGACCGCTCGTCTTCCCAAAGCGCGAAGAACCAGGCGCATACCGATGGCCAGACCGCATCCGGGGCACGCCGCATGGCCCGATCTGAGTATTTCCTGAGGGCGGGATGTGTTCGGCGTCATGACTCCTCCGTCATTATGATGGGACCGTCCGTGGCCTCTTTTCGGGCCAGGGCGTCCGCAACGATTCGTTCGATAAGCTCCGGGTCCACGTTCGTTCCGCCGATGCCCGCCACATATCCTTGCACAAGATGAGGCGCCGGGCTGTGAATGAGCGCCGCCTTGAGTTCGGAGCAAAAAATTCCTTCCCGGCCCAGCGAGATATTGCGGTCAATGACCGCGATGCGGGGAATTCCGTCCAGGATCTCTCTCAAAGCCTTCACCGGAAAGGGCCTGAAAACCCGGATTTTCACCAATCCGACCTTGTAACCTTTTTCCCGCAGCCGCTTCAGAGCCACCCGCGCCGTGGAAGTTATGGTCGCCGTCGTCACCAGCGCCAATTCGGCGTCTTCCATCTGGACCGCTTCGACCAGCGAGTATCCCCGTCCGAACGTTTCGCGAAATTCGGCGTCCACCTGCGCGATTATGCCCAGGGAATAATCCATGGCCTCCTGCATGAGCTGGCGGTAATGAAAATATTCCTTCTGGCTGACCACCGGCACGGCAAAGCCGGGGTTGTCCACATCGAACCTGTTGGGTATGGCCACCGGCGGGACAAAGGAATCCACCAATTCCTGATCCGGAACCTCCACCGGTTCCATGAAGTGGGAAATGAAATGTCCCTCGATGATTACCATGCAGGGCAGCAGAACCTTTTCGGCGATGCGGTAGGCCTGTATGACCGAATCCAGCGCTTCCTGATTGTCTTCGCAATAGATCTGAATCCATCCCGTTTCGCGTTCCGAGAGGGTGTCCGTCTGATCGCTCCAGAAAGCCCAGGGGCCAGCCAAAGTCCTGTTGACGCAGGCCATGACCACCGGGGTTCTGCAACCGGCCGCAAAGAAAAGCATCTCGTGCATTAAGGCCAGACCCTGTGACGAGGTGGCTGTAAACGTGCGCGCCCCGGCCAGAGACGCAGAAAGGCAGGCCGCCATGGCCGAGTGTTCGGACTCCACGCGCATCATCATGCCGCCCAACTCCTTTTTCGCGTCCCATTCGGCCAGCTTTTCGTAAATCGGCGTTTGAGGCGTAATAGGGTAGGCGGCCACGATCTGCGTGCGGCAAAGACGCACCGCTTCGGCCACGGAATGGTTGCCGGTGATAAATTTCTTCATGTCCCCTCACCCATGGTTATAACGCCCCGCGGACACACAGCGGCGCACACGCCGCATCCCTTGCAATACTCCCGATTGCCGCTGTACGCGCCGCCGGGTTCCTCCGGCGGTATCACGGCTATTTCCGGGCAAAAGAGGTAGCAGCGATCGCACCCGATACAGGAGCCGCAGGTAACGCATTGCCCACAGGACGCCGCGAGTTCTTCCGGGCTGGGATCGCCCACCACTTCGTCGAACCCGCGCGCCGCTTCGCGGGCCGATAATCTGGACGGTTCCGGCCGGGGCGATCCCGCCAGCCATTCCGGCTTGATCTGAGCGGCGGTTACCGCTTCCTTGAGGCGGGGACTGGGGGATTCCTTTCCGGACAGATACTCCTCCATGGAAAAAGCTCCGCCGCGCCCCACGTTCACCCGCGACCAGATCGTCTCCATGTCCAAACCGCCGATCATGGCGCTCATGGACAAAGCGGCCAGCTTGCCGGACGCGATGGCGTCGCACAAGCGCCGGGGAATGGGCGCCATATCGCCGCCCGCGAAATAGTTTTGCCCCGCGATCCTTAAAAAAGGCTCCACGGTCATGGGTTGGGGACCGATGGCCGGCCGGCCGCCGCCGCAGATAACCTCCACGGACTGGCCCACCGCGACGATCAAGGTCCCGGCGGTCAGCGTAAACTCCGAACCTTCCAGCGGCGCGTAGGACAGTCTGCCCGATTCGTCCGCATTTCCCGCCTCCGTCCGGGCGCAGGTTATCTTCAAATCGCCGTTGGCCGATTCAACGCCCACCGGCAGCGCGCGCTCCAGCAAGGCCGCGCCCTCTCGCAGGGCGTCTGAAATCTCTTCGGCCGACGCGGGCATTTCTTGCCGGGATCTCCGGTACAGGATGGTCGTTTCCGCTCCCAGGCGCAGAGCCACCCGGGCGGCGTCAATCGCGGTGTTGCCGCCTCCCATGACCACCACCGACCCCTTTACCTCGGACCGTTGTCCCATGTTGACCTGTTTCAGGAATTCCAGGCCGCCGATAACGCCGGAAAGCTCTATTCCCGGAAAAGGCGGCGTTAGGGCTCCCTGCGCCCCCAGCGCCAAGAACACCGCGTCAAAGCGATCCAGCTCCTCCCACGTTCCGGCGTCTCCCAGCCGGAATCCGCTCCTGGTCTTGATCCCCGTGGCCAGAATCATAGCGACGCTGCGGTCCACAATGGCGCGAGGCAGCCGGTAGGCCGGAATTCCCAGCCGCATCATGCCTCCCAGCAGTTCCCGCTCCTCAAAAATGGTGACATCGCAGCCCAACCTTCGAGCGTGATACGCGCAGCTCAGCCCCGCCGGACCGCTTCCCACCACGGCCACCGCAGCGCCCGCGCTTTTTATGGGCTCGGGAAAGGAGAGGTTGTCCAGGCCGTAATCGCCCACGAATCGTTCCACCCGGTGAATGGGGACCGCCTCGTCCACGTCTCTCCGCAGGCAATCCTGTTCGCAGGGATGGTAACAGACGCGGCCGCAGACCGAAGGAAGCGGATTTTCCTGAGCGATTTTATAAAACGCCCCCTCCAAATCGCCGTCCCTGGCCAGCGCGATGTAGGACGGGATATCCTCGCCTGCCGGACACGCTCCACGGCAGGTGGAAAGCTTTTCCCGGTATTCGGGGAAATGGCCGCCCCAGGTTCCGGTTTTGAACACTCCGGTGGTGGACCGGGAAATGGGGATAATCTTCTCCGGGTCAATACATCGCGGTTGACTCATGCTTTCTCTTTCGCCTCGTAGGTTTTGAGCTTGTCGTACCCTTGCCGGGCGGCTTCGAGGTTGGCTTCTATCTTGGCGGGGACCATCTCCCGGATGGCTGCTTCAAGATGATCCATGGAAATATGACCGGTAAACCGGCAGTAGGCTCCCAGGATGGTGGTGTTGATAATATGGCCCAACCCCAGGCTTTCAGCGATCTGCCGCGCGTTGATAATTCCCAATTGATACTCGTTCAGAAACGCCAGCTCTTCCGCGGACCGGTTGGCGCTCACTAAAATGCGTCCGCCCGGAGCCATGAGGCTTTTGATATCCTCGGGATTGATCAGGCTCTCATCAACAAAAATCATTTCATTGGGGTGTTTTATGTCGCACTTCAGGTAAATCTTTTCCGTATCCACGCGCAAAAAACTCACGACCGGCGCGCCCCGCCGCTCACCGCCAAACAACGAATAGCACTGGGGATACATTCCGGCCTTGAAAAAGCCGTAGCCGAGCATTTGCGAGGCCGTGACCACACCCTGCCCCCCGCGGCCGTAAAACTTGATTTCGTTCATTCCTGTTTCTCCGACGTGTTCTTTTGCCGCCGCTCTTCAAACGCGTGACGCCGCACGGAATGTTTGGCGTATTCCAGGTGTGCGCGCATGGCCTTGGATGCGTCTTCCTTGTCTTTTCTCTTGATGCAATCCACGATGCGGGCGTGCCCCTCGATAGCGCCCCGCGCCGTTTCCGGCAGAAAAATGGATTCGATCCGGTAGCGCAGCATGAGGCGCCGCAGCATCTCGCACAATTCGCTGAGCCTTACGCTGCCGCTGGCCCGCGCCAGGATCCCATGAAATTCACCGTCGAGCTTTACAAACCCTTTGACATTGCCCTCTTCCACCACCTTCTCGGAGCGTTCCAGGTTCTCTTCCAGCTCGCGAATCCCTTCCGGGGTAATGCGTTCGATGGCCCAGAGAACAGCCAGCGTCTCGTTGACGCTGCGGATTTCGCAAATCTCCTCCACTTCGTCCCAGTTGATTCGTTTGACCCGGTAACCGACGCGGGGAATGGACTCCAGAAGCCCTTCGCGCTCCAGCGTATGCAGCGCCTCACGCACCGGTGTGCGTGACGTCTTGATCTGCTGCGCCAAGCGCGTTTCCACGATGCGTTCTCCCGGCTCGATACGGCCGTTGAGAATTTCTTCCCTGATGACCTGGTAGACTTTTTCCCTGATGGACGGAGTTTGACGAATTGATATAACAGGACGTTTTTTCATGAAAGCCTTGGATTGATAATAAAAGAGTTATTAATATAACTAATTGATAGGAGAGAATTTTTCTACGCTTACATGGGCACTGTACCCCAACAAGCCGCTTTTGTCAAGATTTTACCGTATTAACGCCTTCACTCAAATAACACCATGCGATCGCGAATAAATCGACCCCCAAAGGTTGAATCGTCCGTAATTCACTCAAAAAGATAAAAGCCTGCCACGAGGATCAGGGCGCCTGATTCTCTTTGCCGGTTACCCACAATTTGGAAAAATGCCCATGCCTCCATATCACCGGCGCTGGCTCGACCGTCGAGGCAACGCCATGAACAGGAAGCAGGACGGGAGCCAACAGAATTTCGTTAATCTTATTAAAAAACGTCAAAAGGTCAGCGCCGATTCCTAAATCAAATGTACTATGAACTTATACCAGAATGGCTAGGCTGCAAAAATAATAATTCAAAATAAATTTTTGTTGTTGACAAATAAATACAAGTTTTTTTATTTTTTCTTTTCCAGACGCCTTTATTGTCTTTTCAGACTTGATCCAAACAAATAGTTTAGCTTGGAGTCTGTCATGGATTTGAACACCATTGCGACGCTTCCCCCATTCCTTTATGGCGCCATTTACCATCTGATGGACTACAATAACGACGCCCTGCTTTTCCTTGAACAAGATAATACATATAATTATCTATCTGATCCTTTGAAACAATACATTCTGAAAGTGCTGGACTATCGTAATATAAAAACGCTTAAATCCAGAATACAAGCGCCTCAGGAACATTTAAATCACCTGAAGGCGCTCCACAATGAACTTTCTCAACGAATATCAAGTTCAAATTATTTTGATGAGAACTTATTATCTCGAAAGCGCTTCCGAACTAATCCGACAGATCTTACAGCAGATACAGCTCTTATAAACCTGGAGGCCTCTATTCTATACATACTCAGGAGTCACACCCACTTCTGGACAAAAAAGACATCCACCGGCAGTCGCGTCTCCAACTCTAAAGAAGCCCTGAACGATCTGGTGCAGGCTGAAGCGCTTTTGCGAGACCTTGAAATTGGATTCCGGGTTAATGTTAAAAAAAGAAGTTCGTCTTTTATTCTGAGTTCAGGTCATCCCAAACTAAAAATTCTCGACAATGGTTTTATGACTTACGGCACACTTCTTTTTTTTCTCAACTTGCTGGCCAGAATTTTGCGAGCAAACATATACAGAAAAATTGGATTCAATCAACGAGCTCTTGATATTTATCTCCAGGTGTTTAATATTTATGAGTCGTTGGTATCAATAGAGCGCTATAAAAACAATACCAAACACAAGAAAAAAATCTATTTTGCTACTCTTTCCAAGGCGTATTTTGAAGCATCAAAGATACATTTAGATAACGGAAATTTGATTGAAGCCCTTATTCTTCAAATTGCTTGCCTTAACAATCTAGCCGTAATTTCTTTTCTGAACAATCAGGGTGTCAATACAGACAAAGTTACACGTATAATTGAAAGCTGCAGAAATACCGAGGATCGACTTGCTTTAATCTCTTCTCTTTTCAATGATGTGTTACTGAGAGATGTAGTTGTAAGTCTATTTTTAGAACCCGGTGATCTAAAAAATCTACGCAAAAAAGCAAACATCGAAAACAGTCCCTTATATCCGACTATCCTCCCGAGTGATGAGAGAACCTTCCATCCCCAACTATTTGCATCACTCGGCGATACAATCTTCCCGGAACACAGACTATTATGCGCTGAAGTTATGGCCAGGATTGGCTTCATTTTGCACACCATCAGATCGAAATTTCAGCTGGAGAAGAAGCCAGTGGAGGTGAAACTGCAAGAGGGGTTGGAAGAAGAACTGGAAGAATGCAACAGAGTTATCCGGGAACAGATAAAGGAATACCTCAAAGAAGTTGATGGCTTCGAATCCGAACTCGGCATATATACGCTCTTTTTGCTTAAAGATCATTCCTTGCCAGGAGAACAGGCCAGAGAGTTTTATTCAAAAAGGATTGAACGTTTGCTGCCTTGGAGCGCAATAAAAGAGTTCCCTCCTGATACCCCAATCGACACTCCAGGCGGCTTCTGCGGTAAACTGGCTAGGCACTCATTCATTAACGCGAGGAATATTTCCTCATCAGGGTTTCGAGTTTCTCATTTCCTGAGTCAAAGAGGGTATAAGAACCGCGGTGGAGGTCATCGCCAACCTGTAAACAAGCTTGTTGTCTTGAAGCGATGGCAATCGTTCAATCCTAAAGTTCCCCGTCCCAACGGTCAGGAAGCGCGAGGGGGCGGCTATTTCCTCTTTTGGCAAGGGAAAGGAATCGTAATCGACCCTGGCTATGATTTCATCCAGAATTTCTACGAGGAAGGCTTTTCCATTGACGACATCGACGCGATTCTGGTCACCCACACCCACCCGGATCATGACGATGAATTGAACACTATTCTGACTTTGCTCGCTGAATGGAACGAGAAACTGGAGATTGATAAATACCTTTTCAGCGACACTAAAAAAAAGAAGAATGCCAACGGCGCTCCAAAAAAGAAATATATCGATCTCTTTTTAAATGAAGGCGCGTACAGAAAATATAGCAGTTGGCTGTACGCCGACCCCATAATGGTCGCAAAAGCCTATGTTTTGCAACACAGCGCCTGGGACAAGCAATCGGAATCCTCCAAGAGTGAGCACCGGAGGCGGGATTCACTCTCATCGATTGACCTTAGACAAAGTTACGGACTGAAGATACGGACCGTTCCGGCCTGGCACGACGCGCTAATAGACAAACACTCCTCGGTTGGCGTTATTTTTGATCTGTACGAAAAACCAGAAGAAGGGTGTGTTTTACAAATAGGATTCACGGGCGATACCGAACGCTATCCCGCGATAGGGAAAGCGGGTGACGATGCAGCCCTTCGCCCGGCTGTAGAGGATTATTATAAGGATGTTGATATCCTCATAGCGCATTTAGGGGATATAAAACTGAGAGAGCTTCTATCCCACTCGAGGGATCTTGTGCGGGTACTCACCGACCTGACTAATCGGTGGCTCGATGTCTATCCCGGCCTCAAAGCAGAGGAGGCCAGGAAGACGCTGATTGACTATCTTATCTCTTATGATCTTTATGGATTATCTCCAGCGGAACTCCGTCGAGGGAAAACTTCCAAAGAGGAACAGCTTAGGTTGCTCGCCCGCACCATTAAAGAGTTAGATAGAACCAATCTACGTGACTATATTCGGAACTTTAGTAATCCCAAAAGGGGCTATGTCTATAAAAACCACTTGGGACTGACCGGCCTTTTTCATATGTTTATGAAGTTTAAGGATGGTGAGGCCAAGGCAGCCAAGAAGCTCATGATCGTGGGCGAACTCCCCGAGGAGTTGAAGTCCTACCGCCATCTGGCGGCTTGTATCTTAGGTGAGCTGGCGGACGAGGACAAGGTTCGATGCCTTACCGGCGATCTGGGACTGACGGTCGGCTTGCCGACCCGGGGTATTACATACGGAGCTAAGTCGGACCAGCCTCCTAAAATTGCAATAAGGTGTCTGAAATGCAATCAAAATAATGAGCTAATAGCTGGCATAAAGGAAAAACGAACTCCAAGGAGACTTCCTCATTACCATGATATCGCGCAAATACAAGAAACCTGTCTGCCGGCCTGCGATTCCAGGATAGCCTGGTTTTGCCTGGATGATCATGGACGCACGCCAGACTACTGTCAGCACGAATTTCTTCTCAGCCCGGAGCTAAGATCCATTTGGTGATCGAAAAATCAGTTGTTTTTCATGAAAGCAGATCTTTTGACAGCGAGTCTTCGCTCCCATTTTAAAATCGTCGAAATGAGGGCCATACGCTTTTTCGTCTCACTCCGGTTTTCAACAACCTCACCGGCTATAATGGGAAAAATCTGCGACAAGAAACGAACTATGAGCTATTTCTTTCAGGCTTTAAAGTCTCTGAACAGCGATTGTTCCAACCGCCCCTGGATTTTAGCGCCGTACAATCAGCTATCCAACGGCGTTGGTCCGCCTGCAGGTTTTTAATCCGCTTTGGGAGCGTTGTTTCCCAACCTGTCCAGGTATCGCTCCACCAATTCCTGAATAACGATGTCGGGCTTTTCCCGGAGAATCACATCCTGTTTCATCACCGTGCTGTAGACATGCTTTATAGTATAAAGATCCTTATCAATAAACGGGAGTATTCCGTAGCTGAAGGAATCCCCGAAGATCAGGACCTTGGGCCGATCCTGACGCCCGGCGGGCGCTGAAGGCCCGTCGTCCTGCGCGATGGATGGATCTTGCGGTTTTGACGGGGAAGCTTTCGGGGTTACCTTAACCTCGGTGTCGTCCAGAAGATCGGCTATACCGAGCATCACCGCCAAATCACCCCCCGCGCGATCCCCCGCCGTTATTTCATAGTCGCTTACTTGGCGCGGCGCGCGACCCGGCATGGCGCCAGAAACCGTATCCATGAGCGATTGGGCTGCGATGAAAGCTCCCCATTGATTCCAGTGCGTGTCGGTCTTGAAATAGGTCGGAAATCTTTTTTTGGCTTCCAGCAAGGCGTCTTCGGGACACACCATTATTTCGGCGATGTCCGGCGGTACGCTCTCCATGAACTGTTCCAATCTGGTCCTGGGCGCGACGCGGCGCATCCAAGGAGGCAGGTTTTCGGGATACATCGAATATTTGTCGGGGGCGATCAAAATGAAATAGGAAATCCCTTGCTTTTCAAACCATTTTTTCCAGGTTTCCAAATTACGAATCATCAGAGCAAGGCGCTTGTCCGAGAAAAGATTCGTACCCCGGTAGCATGAGAGAGGATCGCCATCCTTGGCGCTGGAGTAAAAGAGCCATCCGTTTTGGCCGAGCGTAACCTGCTCCAGCGGAGAGACGTGGAGGACAAAATATTTGAGCCTGCTGTGGACCCGTATCAGCCAGGACCGCATATTGAACCGGTCCAGAAAAAAGGATTCATAGCTTTTAGGAAAGGAAATCCAGGAACGCGCATTCCAGGCAAGCGTCGGAAATGAAGCCAGCTGTCTCTTTTCTTCCTGTTTTACAGCCGGGTTCCACCCCAGGAAAGCGGAAATTTGCGGTAGACCGATGACCAAGCAAAAGAATAAAACTCTGGCCAGTTTGACATACTTGTCGGCGGGCCAATCGTTGAACTTGAAACTCTCAAAGGCCTCAATCTTCCGCATCATCTAAAACCTGAAGTAGATAAATGGATTATAGGTACCGCCCGCCACATATAAAATGGAGAAGGAGAATACCACTATCGTGGCGGCGAAAGACACGGTTCGCAGGGCCCACGTCCTGTTTCCCAGTATGTCGGCGCCGCTCAGCTTCGGAATAAGCGGGAAGCTCCCCAAAACGGCGATGATCCCCATCAGGAGGATTTCGTTATTTACATACATGGCCACGGGGTGGAACCGGGAACCAATTCCATGCGCTCCGAACATGCTCCCGATAAAACCCACGGCGCGCATAAAACCGCTGATTCGGAAGAACACCCATCCCACCATGACCACGACCAGCGTATATACGCTCCGAACCGCTTTTGGCGAGGCGTTCAATACGCGCGAAAATGGTGTGCGCTCAAGCCCCAGAAAAAATCCATGGAACAACCCCCAGATGAGGAAGTTCCAACTGGCCCCGTGCCAAATCCCACAGAGCGCGAAAACCACGATCAGGTTGCGGAACGTCTGTATTGTTCCCCCTCGGTTTCCCCCCAACGGAAAATACACGTAATCCCGGAACCAGGTGGAAAGCGTGATATGCCAGCTGCGCCAGAACTCCCTCACACTCTGCGAGGCGTACGGGTAGTTGAAATTTTCCGGCAACCGGAATCCCAACAAAAGGCCCAGACCTATGGCCATGTCAGAGTAGCCTGAAAAATCGTAGTAGATCTGCAGGGTAAAGCAGGCGATCCCCAGCCATGATACCGCGGCGCCCAATTCATGCGGAGGCAGGACCATGATCTGATCGGCCACCCTGCCCAGCGTATCGGCGATGAGCAATTTTTTCCCCAGTCCCAACACGAACCGCCGTATTCCTTCATCCCATCCGTCCAGCGATAGTCGGCGATGATCCAACGCGCGGGCGATCTGAGGATATCGGACAATGGGGCCGGCAATAAGCTGAGGAAACATGGAAACGTAAAGGCCGAGCTTGAGCGGGTTTTTCTGCGCGGGACAGGACCCCCGGTAAACGTCGAACAAATAGGACATGGACTGGAAAACGTAAAAAGAAATGCCGATAGGCAATGGCAAGGCCGGAACATGCCCCATGGGCGCGGCGCCAAACCATTCCAGCGCCCTGTTTATGGTGTTGGCCAGAAAACCGGCGTATTTAAAAATCAGAAGGGGAAGGAGATTACAAATCACTCCGCAAGCAAAAATCCACTTTTTGTTTTTCGCCCCGGCGGCGCGTTCGATAAACCGGCCGAACACGTAGGCCGCCATAATGCAAAAAATCAAAATCCAAGTGTAGTATAACCCGCCCCAGGCGTAGAAAAAAAGGCTCGCCAGAAGCAACAGGACGTTGCGGGCGCGCGCGCCCGCGGCCATATACGCCGCCAGCGTTATGGGCAGAAAAATAAAGAGAAAGACCGGTGAGCTGAAAAGCATCCTGATTAAACCATGCCCGGAAAATTTTTCAAAAACGCCAAAAGGTCAAAGGCCGGGAGTATATGAGAATCCTCCGCGCTCCCTCCTGTGCAACCTCAGCAGATGCAACGCTTCTTTTCAAATCCGGGATGCCGCCGTTTGGGCCGCTCCTTTTCCAGACGCGCTATGGCGTGTTCCACGTCGGTTTCGTACATTTCCACCATATCCCTTGAAAAATTTTCCTTAACCACTACCCGCATTACAGCCTCTTGTTGGGCGTTGGGCGGAAGCGTGTAGGAGGGCGTAACCCATCCCCGTTCGCGCATAATACGGCAAATCTGAAATACCGTGAAGTCGCTGTCGTCCTTGAGTTTGAGCACGACCACGGGCAAATACTTACTGTCGGTCAAGAGTTCGAACTTGCCCAACGCCAGCAACCGCTCTTCCAGGAAGCGCGCGTTGTCCATGATGTTGTTCATGATCCGGGTATAGCCTTCGCGGCCCAGGCGCAGGAAATTATAGTACTGCAGGTATACCTGTGAGGCCGACCGCGAGAAATTCAGGCTGTAGTTGAGCATCTCACCGCCCAGGTAGTTGATCTTAAAGACAAGCTCCTCGGGCACGTCGTTTTGGTCGCGGAAGAGCACCGTTCCCATACCCGGATAGACCAGACCGAACTTGTGGTTGGAAACGTTGATGGAGCGCACCTGTTCCAGCCGAAAGTCCCAGACCACCTCAGGATGGGCGAAGGCCATCACAAAACCGCCGCTGGCGCCGTCCACATGGATGGGAATGTCCCAACCCTGTTCTTTTTTCACTTTGAGCAGCAGCTCGTTGATCCCGGCGATGTCGTCGTTCTGCCCGGTGTAGGTGGTGCCCATGACGCCGCCCACGGCGATGGTATTTTCGTCAATGAGCGGTTCGACATCTTTGGGGCCTATGGTGTATTTGCCCGGCTCAAGCGGAATCACCCGCATCTCCACATCAAAGTAGAGCGCGAATTTTTCCCAGCAGGAATGAACGTCGGCGCCGAAAATCACGTTGGGGCTGCTGCAGTCCCTGCCTTCCGCTGTCCGGCGCTTCTTCCAGTTCCACTTATGAGCCAGGAGCCCCAGCATGATGGCTTCCGACGAGCCTATGGTAGTGGTTCCGACTGCCTGCTTTTCCTCGGGCGCGTTGAATACTCGGGCCATCATGTTCAGCACTCGCTGATGAATAGCCGACGTCATGGGATATTCGTCGAAGTCGATGAAGTTGATGTTGCTGGTCCTGAGCAGCAAATCGCTGGCTTCGGGCTCCATCCAGGTGGAGACAAAGCTGGCCGTATTCAGCGCGGGATTTCCGTCCAGGTTCAATTCATCCGTGATCAACTGCTTGGCCGCCGCGGCCGGCATGCCCTCCTGGGGCAGATCGTATTTGGGTATGCGCTCCGTGAAATAGCGGGAAGCGTAAGAGCCTGCGATCTCCTTTTGCGAGCCCTTCAAGCGGGCCAGGTCAACCTTTTTCTGCAGCATGCGTATACTCCCTTCAACAAACGCCCCGGATTCACGAACGTGGTTTGTTTTCGTGGCTGGGAGCGGCGCCGAACTCGATCCACTCCCGAAATCAGAGGGAAAGCTTTCATTAATCCAGCGCATGCTAGCCTATGCCTGTCCCGTCAGTCAATGGTGGGGGCTCGATTTGGAAGAATAAACTTGCGCGGCGGAACCCGGACATACCGCGAAACGGCCTCAACACTTTGCGGTTGACTGGCCATTAGGTTCATTGGTAATGGACCTGATAACCTTCTTATGTTTATGAAAAATTCACGCTCTGCGGATCAACGGAAACGGACGGCTTATGAAACTTGACATCCATGAGCGGGACATCGACTCGCAACTCTGCCGGACATGCGGCGCCTGCTGCCGCGTTACCCTTAAATTACGGGATACGTCCACGCGCTATCGGCGTTTTCTCAGGCAAATCGGCTTCAATCTCATTCCTGTTGCGGAACCGGGAAAAGAGGATTGCTGCGACAAGAGACATGACGCGACCGTGGATATGGATTTCTGCAAACATCTGGAGATCACCGACCTCCCCGAGGGGAAAACCTACCGGTGCGCCATATACGGCCGGGGCGGATACCCGGAACTCTGCGCGCATTTCAATTGCGTGAGCTGGGCCAAGGCCAACGATACCTATTCGGCCCGCAACTCCCTGCTGCTAAAGGCTCAGCAGGCGCTGAACCGGCTTCGAGACACCGGTGTCCGCCCTTATAGCCAGACCGGCTTTTTTACCGAGGATTAACCCTCCGCGCCGTTCCGGCCCCATATAAGGTTCAGGTTCGCTTTTGTGGGATGAGGACAGCCGGTCAGTATCATGGTCTGAGTCAATTCAAAACCGATACGCCTGAGAAATTTTTGTACTCCTTCCTCCATTCCGCCTATGGCGGCCACCGCCAGGGGACGGCCGAGCAGAACCACGTCCGCGCCCAGGGCCAGCATTTTAAGCACATCGCCGCCGCTGCGCACGCCACCGTCCGCCATCAGGGCCAGTTTGCCTTTTACCGCGGCGGCCACCGCAGGGAGAACTTCCGCGGTACCCGCGGACCCTTCCAGCACCCGTCCTCCATGATTGGAAACCACCACGCCGGCGGCTCCTGCTTCCGCCGCCTCTAGCGCTTCGTCCGGCGTCATGATGCCTTTAAGCGCCACCGGAAGCGAGGCCTGTTTAAAAATCTGCGCCCATTGTTTCCCGGAGCGCGGCAAAACCGGAATACCCATGCGACGGAGATGAAAAAAACCGGCCGCGTCCACGTCCACCACCGCGTACGGAGCGCCGGCCTTGGCCACCTGTTCGAGGCTGGACAGAAGCTTCTTGTCGTCCCATGGCTTGATGACCGGAATCACCCGGCCGCCGGTAGCCTCCAGAACCTTCACTATGGTCTGAAACAGCTCTTCATGCGGACCGTCGCCCAACATCGCCAGGGTACCGGTCGACAGACAACCCTTGGCCACGGCGAGCGCGTACTCTTCTTCCGGCATGACTCCCCCGAAATTGAGCTTCATCCCCGCCACCGGAGCGGCCATGACCGGCATGGACAGGCGCTGCCCCAGTATCTCCACCTCACTGCCGGGCTCGCTTATCTCATGTATGGTTCTCAGGTTCAGCTTGACCGCCTGCAGCGCCTCCATATTGGCCTTAAAGGAAGCGCCGTTGCCTACGCCTCCCACTCCGGGCACTTCTCCAACGCAGGCGCGCCCGTCACAGACCGGACACACCCGGCAATAACCCTTGAGCAGTTCTCGAGCTCTGTCGCGTACTTCTTTCATTGCCTCTCCCTCATGCTGAAGTAAGATCAATCCAGTGGGTTCGCTTATTCCTCAGGCCGGAATGGCCGGTCGACGCGCCACCCCCGCCCCTATTTCGTAAGGAAACGCTTTTGTACCGCTACTCGGCCTCCCGTTCAAGCAAAGCTCGCTTTCGTTCCAAGCCCCAACGATAACCTCCCAAATCGCCGTCCCGCCGCACAACCCGATGGCAGGGAATGGCGACCGCGATTTTGTTCGACGCGCACGCGCCAGCCACCGCCCGCGCGGCCCTTGGTTTGCCTATTTTGGCCGCCAGGTTCGAATAGCTGATGGTGGAGCCGGGCGCGATCTCGCGCAAAGCCATCCAGACGAGCCGCTGAAACGCCGTTCCCTGGATATCCAGGGGCAGGTCGAGGGATTGCTCCGGTTTTTCCATATACGCAAGAATCTGTTGCACCCAGGACCGGAAAATTTCATCGCCTGATTGTATCTCGGCGTTGGGGAACCGTTCGCGCAGCCGTGTTTTCATACGTTCGGGATCGTCCCCAATTTCTATGGCGCAGATCCCCGTGGCGGTGGCGGCCACCAGAACCCACCCCAGATAGGATCGCGCGACCGCGCAGCGGATACGGATTCCCTCGGCCCCGGTTTGATACTCGGACGGTTTCATGCCCAGCGTTTCCCGGGCGTTTTCATAAAACCGGCTGCTCGACGCGAAACCCGCGTCATAGAGCGCGTCCGTTACCGACATGTCTCGCCGCAGACTCGAACGAACCCGCTTCAGACGCTGTTCAGACGCGTATTGTTTGGGCGTGACTCCAACGACCTTTTTAAAGAGCCGCTGAAAATGATACGGACTCAGGCCCACCGCCTTGGCCAGGTCTTTGAGCGTGGGAGGTTCTTCGCTGTCTTCAATGATTCTGCACGCCTTGACCATCAAGGAGCTGCGCCCGTCCGCCTCGGCGCCGGACCGGGGATCGCACCGTTTGCAGGGACGGAATCCCGCCTGTTCGGCCTGTTCCCAGGTATCGAAAAACCGGACGTTTTCATACCTGGGCGCGCGTGAAGCGCACGCGGGCTTGCAATAGATAAACGTGGTCAGGACCCCATATACGAAAGCTCCGTTGGCCTGACGGTCCCGCCGGACAAGCGCGTTCCACCGCGCCTCATCCGTTCCATATTCATTGCCGGTTTGAGGTTTCATTGAACCGCCTCCCGCTCTTCAAGCCCGGATTTCCCAAACCCTTGTTCAGATTGGGTCTGGAGGCTTTGCGCCGGCCCTGGCGAGCTCTTCCGCCATCGATTGACCATGCGTCGCTTCAAACGATCGTCGATGGAGGCAAGGCCGAGGCCGATTACCGCCATGCCCGCGAAATGACGCGGCTCCGGACGTTCACCGAGTATGAAAACTCCCAGCAATAGCGCGCCTATGGGCATGAGGAAGGTCACGAGCAAAAGATTTGTCGCCCCCGCGGTTGAAAGAATTCGAAAATAGATAACATAAGCGATCGCCGTGCACAATAGGGCAAGCATGATGATCGAGACCCATGATTTCATGTCCGGAAGCGGAAGATTCCACGGCCGATCCACTATCAGCGCGATGGGTATCATCAGCAAGGCGCTGCAGGTCAGTTGGCCCGAGGCCGTGGCGTAGGGAGAAATATCCCTGAAGCGCTTTCCCCAGATACCCGCAAGCGCGTAGAAGAGAGCGCCGCCCACCACGGCCGTTTGCGCGGCCGCGTTGGATCCTATTCCTTTTATTGTATCCGGGCCGATAATGATAACCACCCCTACCAAGCCCAAAATCACGCCGCATAAGCGGTTAAAAGCCAACCGTTCGTCGCGTGTAAAAACATGAGCCAGCAGAACCGTCCACAGGGGGGTTGTGGCGTTGAGAATGGAAGCGAGACTGCTGGCGATTTGGGTCTGCCCCCACACAATCAGGCTGAAAGGGATCACGTTGTTAAGAGCGCCCATGACCAGGAACCATCCCCACAGTTTCGGGGAATAGGAAACGCGCCGCCCGGTCATCACCATAAAGAGATGCAACGCCATGGCGGCGATCACGACGCGACCCAGAACGACCGTGAACGGAGGCAATTCATGCAGAGCGATCTTGTTAAAGAAAAAGGCGCCGCTCCAGATTACGGCAAGCGCAACCAGCAGCAGCCATTCCAGGGGCCCCATGATTTTGTTGACCGAAGCGGCCATAGTCTTCTCCTTGCAGGCTTTGATAGGTACTTTTCATTATCCTGCTCTGACTATATGGCCCGCCCGATCATGGGCCTACCCGTTTCTTGCGCTCCAATTCATATTATGCGCTTGTTTATAAGTCGAGCTGTTTATGATCGCGACCGTCAGCCGCGCCGTTTAATAGGCTGGAGGTTTTACGGAGGTTCTTGGTTTTTTGGGTGGAGATATATGCGGGGAAAGCTTTTTCGTGAAAAATTTTTCCCCGCGCCACTTTCACAAAGCCTTTGGCTTTGGTTTATGTATACTTGAGCTTACATCATTTCTTTCGAGTGTAGGTGGTTTCGCACCTATCTTCTGAACCGGAATCATAGATCCCATGCATTTCAGCCACTTCGGTATTCTCATCCACGATCCTGGTCACGCCATGCCACCTTCCGGGACCTTTGGCGGGGTCGTCGAAACGCCCTTCCAGCGTGATCGTCTTGCCGTCCCCGCTGGCGGTTCCTTCAAACCTGTAGATGCCGGTGCCCATGCTATCGATCCAATCCATCACATACTTCCCGGCGTGGTTATCGTATCCCGTGACTCCGATGCCATGGAACGGAGTCCCCATCATCTCGCCTTTTATCTCTTCCCGCAGGAAACGTCCTCCAAGGATCATTGTTCGTTCGCAGGTACCAATGGATTCCATGGGAGGCTCTCCGGGCGCCATCCAGAACTTGGTTCTGGCGGTCCAGCTCCCCGCCCTGCTTGCGAGCATTTTGTGGGGAGCGCCGGGCGTCGCGGCCTTTTTCCACACCTCCATGACCGCCTTAAAATCCATCGTTTCTTCGCTTGTTTTACGTTGTGCAAGCGCCATAATAGTCACCTCCTCGTCGCTCTATAAGCAACTTGGATCAATGCGAGCGTAGTTACGCTCTGCAAATAAAGTAAGTATGAAAGAGGAGGCTTCAAGAGACCGGCGAGGGGCTGATATTAAAGAAAAAATTCCGGCCCGCTTTGGGGCAGACGCTCCACCCGCAAAGAAGGCCGGTTGAGGTCTTCCTGAATGATCGTGTTTACGAAGCGACGGTGAATCGTCGCAGGGCCTCTTCGTCCACGTCCAGGCCCAGGCCTGGCTTGTCGGGAATGTACAGACCGCCGTCCCGCAGTCTCGGTTTTTCCGTGGTCAGTTCATCCCGTAGGGGATTGGGGACCTGATCGAACTCGCACATGAGCAGATTGGGGGTGGCCATGCACAGATGATAGGTGGCCGCCACGCAGAACGCGCCGCCCCAGGCGTGCGGGGCGTAATGAGCGTTGAACGCCTGGCACAGGGCGGTGATACGGCGGGTTTCGGTAATACCGCCGGACCGCGCCACATCTGGCTGGCACACATCCACGGCCTGGTTTACCAGCAGGTCCCTGAACGCGTATTTGGTGTATTCGCACTCACCTGCGGCCAGATACATGGGTATCTGACGGCGGAGTTCGGCCATGGCCCGCCAGTCTTCATGCGTTACCGGCTCCTCGAACCAGAATATATCGTACGGCTCGGCCATACGCGCCACCTTGAGCGCCGTTTTGAGGTCATAACCGCCGTTGGCGTCGATCATCAGTCGCAGGTCCGGCCCCAGCGCTTCCCGCAGCGCCTTGATGGTTTCCATGTCCTTGCGCGCGTCCTCACCGATTTTCAGCTTCATGGCGCGGAATCCCTTGGTATAAAAATCGCGGGCCAGGGAAACCGTCAGTTCGATATCGTTTTCCAGCATCAGCCCGGTCAGATACGCGGGCACGCTCGGTCTGCACGCGCCGCCCAACAGGTTGTAGACGGGCTGTCCCAGTATTTTGCCTTTCAGGTCCCACAGCGCGATATCCACGGCGCTGATGGCGATCATCTGATAGCCGCGAATGTAGCCCCGGCTGCTGTTGGTGGAATAGAGGAGCTCCCACAATGCCTCGGTATTCATGGGGTCCTTGCCCAGCAGCAGGGGACGGAAGATATCGGAAACCACGGCCGCGGCGGGCCGGGGCGTGAGCGGGGTCAATCCTTCCCCATACCCCACCAATCCTTCGTCCGTGGTTATTTTTACCAGAAGGCATCGGCGGGCGGTAACGGGAACGGTCTGCCTGGCGCGTCCCACCGGTCGTTCAATGGGCGCTTCCAGGACGTAGGTCTCAACTGAAGTAATTTTCATACAGTACGATTTCTCCTGGGCAAAATCCGCCTGGATTTTGCGCGAAATTAGAGCGGCTCCTTGATCGCGGCCCGGCCCGGGATGGTTCGGAACACGGCGTCGGTCAATCCCCCGTCAACCAGCAGATCTTGGGCCGTTATATATTCGGCTTCATCGGAAGCCAGAAACAGCGCGGCGTTGGCCACGTCTTCGGGTCTGCCGATCCTGCCGGCGGGAATCATTTCCTCGCGTTTTCGCAGGACATCCGGGTCCTGGTAGATATTTTCGGACAGCGGGGTGCGGATCAGACCGGGACTGAGGGAGTTAACCCGGATTCCATACCCGGCCCATTCCATGGCGCACTGTTTGGTAAGCATAATTACCGCCGCCTTGGCCGGGCCGTATCCGCCGCCGTCGGGGTACGCGAACCGGCCGGAAATGGAGGCCATATTGATGATTGATCCTCGCCCCTGGCGGATCATTTCCGCGCCCAGGATCTGCGAACAGAACAGCACGCCTTTCAAATCGATTTCCATGACTTTTTCCCAGGCGTTCAGGGGAAGCTTTTCCATGGGAAAGGGCGCGTTGACTCCGGCGTTATTCACCAATATATGAATGGTCCCGAACGCGGACAGGGTTTCATCCCGCAACCTTTCCACCTGCGCGCGGTCGCTCACGTCCGTGCGGACAAATATCACCCGTTTGGCGGGCTGGGAAGAGGCCGCCCCGCTTCGTGATAATTCTTGCGCCACCTTATTCCCGGCGCTTTCATCCCGGCCGCACACCACCACCGAGGCGCCTTCACGATGGAAGGTCCTGGCGATGGCCTCCCCGATACCTCTGGTGGACCCGGTTACGACCGCCGTTTTTCCTTCAAGTCTCATATAATTCTCCGTCATCGGCGCGTTTGCCTGCGCGCCTGTTCAAATCAGCTCCATGGCCACGGCCCGCGCCGGAGCGCCATCGGCGTCCGCGATCTTCAGCGGCAGGCAGAGGAAGAAAAACCGTTTGCTTTTCAGCTCTTCCAGATGAAAAAGGCTTTCCACAATGGGTATGCCGGCCCGCAGAAGAATATGGTGCGAGGGGTGGGTATCAAAGGAAATGGAACCGGTCTTGTTGATCGGATCGACCGAGGGAATGTCCCCGGCAAAACATTTTACCTGTTTTTCCACCAGCCATTCGGCCGCTTGGGGTTCCAGATAGCAGTAGTTTTCCAGCTCGGCCACCTTTTGATAACCCGTGCGCAAAACCACGATATCGCCCGGGGCTATGCCGTCCCCGGCTTCCGCCAGTTGGGAGGCGGTGATGACGCTCCCCGGCGCAAAGTCGGTAAAATCAAGCAGAACGGCTTCTCCCGCCAGGCGGGACAGATCCAGGTTCTCCATGGTCGAACCTTGCGCAACAAAATGGCGCGGAGCGTCCACGTGAGTTCCCGCGTGAACCGTGATGACCAGTTGACTGACCTGCGCGTTATGGGTTGGGTGCTCCTTGAGCCTGTTGATGACAGGCTGGGCCATACCCGGATACACGCGCATGTCCGGTTCGATAAGCATGGTCAAATCAGTCATCGCGCTGAAATCCGGCATGGCGCGCTTCCTTTCATGCGGCATTGTTCGATTTCCCTTCCCCGTAGCGGCGGCGAGATTCCATGCCCGCTCCGTTCCCGCTCGCTCAAACCACGGGAGGCGCGGTGGCGTACACCAGGACCATGGGCGTTTCCTGATCGTTGAGCAACTGGTGGTCGTAGACGTTAGGCGGAAAGTACACCACGTCGCCGGTTTCAGCGCGCTGCTCCTTGACTTCGCCGTCCTCTTTCCACTGCAGCGCGCCTTTTCCCTGCACGATCAGATACGCCTCTTCAAAACCTTCCGGGTATTGGACCGTAAAACCCTTGTTGGAGTCCGGACGGTCGTGGGCGTGCCACCGGTGCGGGGATTTTCCGGGGTCCACATAAATGATGCCCATGCACAGGTTGTTGGAATGTTTTTTGGTCAGCATACGGTACCCGTATCCTCCCAGAGCGCCGGTCAATTTGACTCCATCTTCCGGTTTAATAACAAAAGGCTTGGTATCCTGCATGTAATCCTCCTGAATTTTGCGACAAACAACGATTTTCAAACGACCTCGTATGGGTTTGAGGTCCGGAATTAACCGGACTACATCAAATGCATTGCTCTGGGCAGCCAGAGCACAAACGCGGGTATATAGGTCAATATGGCCAGAACGATGACCAGCGGGATCAGAAAAGGCAAGGTTGCCCTGACGATGCGCTCGAAAGAGATCTTGGCCACATCCGAAATCACGAATAAAACCAGCCCAACCGGCGGCGTTAGGAGCCCGATCATCAGGTTGAGGATCATGACGATGCCCATATGCACGGTATCGATACCCACCAATTTACATATGGGGAGAAAAACCGGTATCAGGATGATCATGGCGGCCACGGGCTCCAGAAAACAGCCCACGAAGAACAGGAAAAAGTTCATGATCAGCAGGACCAGATATTTGTTCTGCGTAATGGAAAGAATCAATTCCCCCGCGATTACGGGTATGCGCTCCATGGTTACCACATACGCGAAAATGGACGCCGCCATGACGATGAGCAAAACGCTGGCCGTGGTATAGGTGGAGTTGACGACCACCCGGATGAGCTTACTGAAAGTGAGGGTGCGGTAAAAAATAAAACCCAGAAACAGCGTGTAGAGCACGGCCACGGCTCCCGCTTCGGTAGGGGTAAAGACACCGAACAGGATGCCGCCCACCAGAATCAATGGGGTCAGGAGCGGAGGAATGGCTTCGGCGAACGCCTTGCACAGCCCTTTGAACTTTATCCGCTCGTGCCGGGGATAATGGCGTCTGACCGCGTAATAGTAGATCATGACCATAAGGGCCACTCCCATGAGCAGACCCGGAATCAGTCCGGCGGCAAAAAGGGCGGCTATGGACACTTCCGAGAAGACGGCGTAGACGATGATGGGTATGCTGGGAGGAATGATGGGCCCGATGGTGGAAGACGCGGCCGTAACCGCCGCGGAAAAATCCGCGTCATAACCGTCCTTGCGCATGGCTTCGATTTCAATGGTCCCCAACCCGCCCGCGTCTGCTACCGCCGCTCCGGACATGCCGGCAAAGAAAATACTGGCCACCACATTGGCGTGCCCCAGTCCGCCCGTGATATGACCGACCAGCGCGCGGGCCAGATTGAAAAGCCGGTCGGTCACTCCGGTTTCATTCATGAGGTTGCCGGCCAGAATGAAGAAAGGCACAGCCATGAGGGTAAACGATTCGATGCCCGCCTCCAGGCGCTGCGTGATAATGGCCATGGGCAGATTTCCGTCGACCAGAACATACGCAAAGGAGGAAAGCATCAGGCAAAAGCCGATCGGTACCCCCACCAGAAGCAAAACCGTCAGAGTGATGATGATAACCGCCATATCCGTTACTCCGGCGTTTCCGAGCAGCGCAAAGGCGACTTCAAGGCCCGCCAGGTCGCCGCGACGGTGTGTATGAGCATGAAAACCATGCTTACGGGAATGGACAGATATGGCAGGGTCTTGGGGATATTCGCCGCCGTGGTCCTCATGGACCACTGTTCGATGGCGAACGGAAAGCCCGTCCATATGATAGTAATAAAAAAGAACATCAGGATCAGGTTGGTTGCGATCTCCACGGGCTTGCGCGCCCCAACGGGACAGAAGTTCTCCAGAAAATAGCCTACGGCGATATGGCTCTTGCGATGGACCATGGCCGCGCATCCCATCGCCACCATCCAGATAAACGTCCAGGTGGCGATTTCCTGAATACCGACCATCAGGGTTCGTCCGAAACAATATCGAAAGAGCACTTCCAGCGAAACGATGAGCACCATTGCGATGCAGGCCAACACCGCGATGAATCGATCCAGCGCGAATAGCCATCGGTCCAGTGTGTTCATAGGGGAGCCTTTACCTTCATCGAGCCTTGTCCGCGGGTTCCTTGCAAGAGGAGTATCCCCAAACAGGAACGCGTCCTGTCCGGGAATCTCCCCATGGCGCTACTTGACTTGCTGCACCAGGTCGTAGATCTTCCTGCCGCCTTCGAATTCATCGGCCACCGGCGCAAAAGCCTCCCGCCAGACCGCCTTGTCCACTTCAACGATGTTCAATCCCTTTTCCTGCAATTCATTAAGGACCGCGTGATTTTCACGCTCGACCTCGCCAAGGGACCACAGTCTGGCGTCGTTGATGGAATCGACCAGGATCTTCTGGAGTTCGGGACTCAGTTTCTGAAACTTCTTGTCATTGATCATCACGAACGGATAGTCGATGATATGGCCGGTAAGCACGATGTTCTTCTGCACTTCATAGAACTTCATGGAATATATGGAAGGCAGCGGATTTTCCTGAGCGTCCACAATGCCCTGTTTTAAAGCCATATAGAGTTCGCCCCAGGGAAAAGCCGTCACGTTGGCGCCGATGGTCTGCCACGCCTTGATCCAGCTCGTGATATCCGGCGTTCTCAACCGCAGTCCATCTACATCTTTCGGTTTGACCACCGGGTGAGACTCGTTGGTGGTCAGCATGCGCTCGCCGTGATAGATCATGCCGATAATGCGGATACCGTGACGTTTGAGCATATTGTCCTTAATGTACTCCTGCCCCAGCGGCCCGTTCATCACGTCGTACACATGGTTGGGATCGCGAAAGACGAACGGATAGTTGAACAGCGAAAGCTCCGGGCAGAACCGGTCGATGCCCCACACCATGGTGAGGTCCTGCGTGCCCATTTTTACCCCTTCCACCTCATCGAGCATTTTGCCGAGCTGTCCTCCGGGGAAGATCTCGATTTTCAATTTTCCCTTGCTGCGGTAATCCACCAGGGAAGCGGCCAGCTCCGTGGCCCTGTTCATGGCCGAAGTCGGCGCGAATATGTGTCCAAACTTCAAAACAACGGTATCACCGGCGATACCGTTACTGAAAAAACTTACCGTCAACAGTCCCACAAGCGTCAGGACGATAAAAAATCTTTTCATTTTTCCCCTCCGTAAACAGTAGTTTTGGTTTCCGGCGCCAGGCGCCTTAGCGTCAGGTGTTCCCCCGTCACTTTCCGCCGAGTGTTCTCTCGCTATATGGTAGGCCCTGTGGTAAATATCCCTATGCTCTTGTCATAACCCAGCCGTTCCGCCGCGGACCGCTCCCCGGACGCGACCGCCAGAATTTTTTCAATAATTTCGCTTCCCACATCCCCGATGGACTTTTCCCCGCTGACGATACCGCCCGCGTCGATATCGATATGCGGCGCCATGCATTTCACCATTTCCCGATTTCCCGCGACCTTGATAACGGGCATGAGCGCAAAACCCTGGGGAGCGCCACCGCTGGTAGTGAACACGCAGATATTGGCGCCCGCGGCGGCCACGCCCGTCAGAAATTCATCTTCCTTTCCCGGTGAATCCATGATGTGCAGACCGGGCTCGTGGATTCGAGACGCGTATTCATGCACCCCGGCGATCTCCTTTGTCCCGGATTTGGATATGGCGCCCAGCGATTTTTCTTCTATGGTGGTCAAACCGCCCGCGATGTTTCCCGGACTGGGCTGCGTCCCCCGCATGTCCACTCCCATGCCAATGACGCGTCGCTCCATGCGGGAAACTATTTCGAGCAATTTGGCGCGAGCCTGCCCGTTGCTGACTCTGCGGGCGAGGATATGTTCGGCGCCGATATATTCCGTGGTCTCGCCGAAAATCACCGTGGCGCCGTTTTCAACCAGCCGATCCACCGCCCAGCCCGTGGCCGGGTTGGATGAAACGCCCGACGTGGCGTCCGACGATCCGCACTTGACGGCGAGCCTGATCCTGGAGACGGGGAATTCTTTTCGCTTCAAGGCCTTGAGGCGCTCGATAAAGTTCGCCGCCGCCGCCTTTCCCGCCCGGACCGCTTTCTCCATACCCCCGCATCGCTGAATGTGAACCGTCATCGCCGGCTTTTTAAGCTCCGTCGTCCGGCAAAGAACCTCGTCCAACGAAACGGCTTCGCAGCCCAGACTCACGAAAAGCGCGGCGCCCACGTTGGGATTGGCCGCCAGTCCCACCAGAGTCCTCGTGATTACCTCGATATCCGGCTTCAGCTGACCGCACCCCCGGTTATGGAGAATGGGCCGGCAGATGGGGTCCATGGCGGCGATTTCCTGCGCGACCTCGTTGGCGCAAAAGACGGTCGGGATCACCGCCACATAGTTCCGGATTCCCACGAAACCGTCTTCCCGTTCGTGTCCCCAAAAAGTCGCGCTCATTTGGCTCTGCCTCTCAGACTGCGCACATTGTCCACATGCGCATGCTCACCCGCCACGATATCGACCGTGGCTTCTCCTATGGTTTGCCCATACTTGACGACAGCGGCCCCTTTTCCGATCGGGACAAGCGCAACCTTATGCGCAAAGGGGATGTCGTTTATCAAAATCAACTCATCCGGCCCGCCATGGCCGGTTAAAATCCTGACTGTAGCGCCCGCGGGAAGATTCGCCAGGGCGATCGTCACATTGTCGTCCTCATGAATTTTCAGAACGTTCATTGCTCCGTCTTGCCTGCTGTCCATGCTCCCTAACTCTCCGCCGGAACGGCGTCCTCTCGGGATAGCGTCTTCAGAAACGCGACCTTTTCTGCTCGGCGATCATCTTGTTGAGGTTTTCCATGACCTCTTTTTTTACGTTGGTCAGATGAAACGCCAGGGCGTCGCAGGCCTTGGTTATGTCCCGGCTTAAAATTGCCTGAAGGATCTCTTCGTGCTCTCGATCCACGATATCGGCTGGCCTGGCTGATAAATAATTCCCCCGGTACTTGAGGTAGAGCAGGTCAAAGAGCTGCTGCAGGGTCCTGATGTGGACCTGCCAGCGCGAAATGGAGGCCAGGGTAATGTGAAACTCCATATCCTTGAGCAGCCGCTCGTTCAAAAACGAGGCTCGTTCGGCCTTCACATGGTTTTCGTAGGCTTTTTTCAACTTCTCCTCATCCGCCTTGGTCATGCGCATCATGGCTTCCGGCAGGACGGAGAGTTCTATGACCTGTCTGAGATGATAGATCTGTCCCACTTCATCCAGGCTGAAGGGTTCGACGTAGCATCCTCGATTCGGTTCCTGGCGGACCAGCCCCTGGATTTCCAGCCACTTGAGCGCCTGGATCACCGGCGTGGGGCTCATGCCCAATTTCTTGGCCAGATCCCGGTAGGGGATCTTCTGTCCCAGGACAATTTCATTATTGAAGAACATCTGACGGATGCTTTTGTAGGCTTTTTGGGTGAGGCTTTCGGCGGGCTGGGCGCCGGTTTCCGCATCTTTGTCGGCGACGGTCTTCAGTTTTCTGGACATGAGACTGGCCTCTTTAGCTGTTATAATTTGATTGTTAATTTAATATGTAATTACATTTCAAATTACATAGTTGCCCTGAGATGTCAAGCATTAATAATCCCGGAGAAATGCTCTAATTTCCGATTATTCTCTTGATATTTTCATCTCTAAAACTAAGCTCGGGCGTTTTCATCAGCTTGCCGCCGGAAAACCTTTCCTTTTTCGGCGTTGGCCCAGCGGCGCCTGCGCCGGCATGGCTCCTGCCTGGCTATCTGTGATTTCTACTCCGAATTCACGATTGGAGACTACTCATGATCTGAAATTTATGCTATAGAAAGATATTGCCGTTTAGCTCTAAATTTTATTCTATTTTGAGCTGATATCGTCGATCCTGCGACAGGCTTTTTCATCGGGTCTTCAGAAAAAGGAATGACCGCTATCCACTTGCGCGGCCCAGACTCATTTTTCGCCGGGTTCAATCCGACGGACTAAGTAACCGTCCCGTAACGCATGATAATCATGCTCATAAGGCTTTCTGTCTCTCGTAATCATGAATGCGAACATTGCGTTTCTTGCCCCCGACAGCGCGGTAAGACAAAAATACGCCGAAAGAATCCAACGTCTGGGCGCGGATGCGACGCTTTTTTCTTCATTCGGGGACCTCTACTCGGACTTGAAAACGACCCCCTATAACGGGCTTATAGTCGACGTGCTTTTAAAGATAAGAGCGTCCAAAGAGGAAAAGGAGCTATTTTCGGAAATTCTGGATAACTTTCCCGCGCTCCAGGTTAATTTCTCCAAGGATAGCGCGGACACACAATCCTTTTATTTCAGCCAGTCCAGAGGAGTCTCTTCCCTGGAGGACTTCATCATGCAGGAATGCGCGGCTTTTTCGGCGCGGGTCGTCCGATCGGGCCCCCGAAAAAAGATACATCTCAACGCCATTCTGACCAAAATCGACCCCCCGAACGACACTGCCTCTGAAAAGACCATAACCATGGATATTTCTCCGGGAGGCTGTTTCCTTTTTTCCACTCAATCATGGGACATGAATGAAAAAGCCGCTGTCATACTCAAGGAGCTGCGTGATCAAACTCCCATTATATGCGAAATACGCTGGACACAAACCTGGGGCGAATCAATGCGGGTACCCGGTATCGGCGTGAGATTTGCGCGTATCGAAGAAACCCAGCTTAAAGAGATCGCCGCCCTGCTCTGACGCCGGGCCCCATTGGCGTGGCGTTTCACCGGCGCCACGGGATACCGCGCCAAGAATAGTTCGCCGTCGCGGAAGCGTCCCCTTCAGTTTCGACCCGCCATAACGCCGCCGTCCACGTCCCAAATGGCGCCGGTAACCCAGTCCGCCAGGTCGGAAAACAGAAAGTCGATGACATTGGCCACATCCTGGACACGTCCCACGCGCCCGATGGGATGAAAGGAGTCAAACGCGCCGGTCAGAGTTTCCTCAACCTTGTCCTTTTCAATGAACGCTTCATAAATGGGAGTGACCACCACGGCTGGAGATACGGCGTTGACGCGTATCTTGTAGTCGCTCAACTCCATGGCCAGATGCTGAGTCAGGGAGTGCAGGCCGGCCTTGGCCATGGAATAGGCGGAAGAAGGGGTGGCCTTGATGGCCTGCTTGGCCCACATGGAACCGATGTTGACGATCGCGCCGCCTCCGTGGGATTTCATGTTCTCGGCGACGGCCTGGGTAATGAAGAAAAAGCTCTTATTAAGAACCATGTACTTGTCATAGTCGTCTTTGGTATGTTCCAGGAAGGATGTGGGCTTGAAGACACCGGCCGCGTTCAACAGGTACTTCACATGACGGCTTTCACGCTTGATCTTGTCGATTACGCCTTGGACATGCGCCTCGTCGTAGAGGTCGGCGGACAGCAAATCGACGACGCCCGAGCCTGTTCGTGACAACTCGTCCCGGGCCGCTTTAAGCCGCGCCGGGTCGCGCGCAACCAGCATGAGATCCAGACCTCGAGCGCGAAGACGGGCGGCCGTTTCCTTGCCCATGCCGCTCGAACCGCCTACAATCATGGCCACAGTTTGTGAGGGAGTGTTCATGAGGACCTCCTTTGGGGTTAAACATCCTTCCGATTATTTTAGTATAGCAATGCAGGGCAAGGGGGATCTTTTTCAGGAAAACGGCGTCCGAACGCGCCGCGTTTTTATTTGAACTCCACAGTATGCTACAATAAGCCGCGCCGGATGGGAGTATTCCGGCGCCGTCGAAGGGCCTGAAAACGTGTAGTATCGCTGAACGTCGCCGCTCCGGCGGGATCGAGGCGCGTTTCGCTTTGAAGCCGTCCCTGAAAAACGACGCGCGCCGTCGAATATTTTTCGGCCCGGTCCGTCAGAGTAAATGCAGGCCGGAAATGACTCAACATGTTGAGAGGTCTCGCGGGCTGAGTCTCTGTTTTGGATTTTTGTTCCGCTCACCTTAGCCAGATGAGGAAGTATGATGTCTATCGGATTGAGAAAAAAATTGTATTTGCGCGCGGCCCCCATTGTCATTGCGCTAATAGCCGCGCTGGCCCTCGGCGCCGGAAGCGCCTACGCCGATCCGCACAACAAAAACAAGCCTCCGAAATACGGCCCGAAACATGGGAAAGTGGTCGTCGTCCACCGCAAACCCAATTACGGCAGAGCGGTTGTCGCCCTTCCGCCCAAACATCATGTGGTTCATGTACACGGGGATGAGTATTACTATCACGGCGGAGACTTCTATAGAAGGGGCCCGTCCGGATTTATTACGGTGAGGGCGCCGATCGGCGCCGTGGTCATCAACCTGCCCCTTGGTTTCAGAACCTTCTTTGTGGCGGGGACGCCGTATTACTACTACGGTGACGTCTATTATCGCAAGGGCCCGTCCGGCTACGTCGTGGTCGCGCCGCCGCCCAATATCGAGATCATCGAGCAATCAGACGCGGTCCCGGCTACGCCGGGAATGAAAATCGCCGTTACCGCCCAGCTTCTGAACGTGCGGTCGGGCCCTTCGCTGGGCTACGACGTCGTGAGTCAAATTCGTCAGGGAAGCGTGTTGGAGGTTCTTGCCCAGGAAGGAAACTGGCTCTACGTCAAAACGGGGTCAGGCTATTACGGCTGGGTGATGGCGAACTACACCGTTCCGATCTCTCAGCCCGCCAGTGGTTAAAGCGCGCCGGCGGCGGGGCTCGCGACAATTAGAGCCCCGCGGGATTTTCAGGCGTTCAATCTCAAGGAGCCGCCTGGCTTCCGCAATCGTCTGATTTCGGGAGCTAGGCTTCTTTTTCTTCGGCCCGGGGGCTCCAGGGCCATCGGCCGTCGATTTCCAACTGCAGCGCCATGCTGAGGAACGTCCTGATCAGGACAATCAATCCCAGAACCATCACGTTATTCATGGTGGGCGCGACAACCACCGTACGGATGATGTCACCGGCGACGAGAAACTCCAGTCCCAGCAGGATGGCCCGTCCGACCTCCTGGCGGTAGGTCCGGTATCGGCTCCCTGATTCCTTGGCGCGGCCCGCGATAAAATGTATGGTGGCCCGCAACGCCCCCACAACCACGATAAGCACCCCGAACGCGTCTATGCCGGTCCCGACTAGCTCCATGAGGCTGCGGAAATTCTCCATGGCGGCCCTCTCTCCCTTCCGTTCCAGGTTTCGTAAAGGTGTGACGTATAAGCGGGTCCACGGTCAAGGCAAAAATCTCCCGCCATCGCTTCTTCGTTGAATCGAACCGCGTGACTTGACGGATGGGATTCTGGTAAGGTGGGTGCAACCCTGACGGTTCGGCTGTCCGGCGTTGAACGTTGCGGCTGAAACGCGGGCGCGTGGGGTACGGTGTCATGTCCGACGAAATGAAGGTCTATGGCAACAATAATCTGGTGTATATCTACGACCCCAGCGCGGAGCGCGATGTTTTTAACAGCGACTTGCTGGGAATGATAGAAAACTCCTACGACGCCGTCTGCGTGGCCGATAGCTCAACCCGAATCCTGCTACTGAACAAGGCCTTTGAAAAAATCATGGGTCTTCCCATCAGAGAAATCATAGGCCAGCGGATCAGAGACCACATCGCGGCCGGTATCACGGATAATTCCGCCACGGTGCGCGTTTTGGAAACCGGACAGCAGGCGACCGTCACCATCAACACGCACGTGGGGCGTCAGGTGCTGAGCACCGGTGTGCCCGTGTATAATTCACGGGGCGAAATCAAGCGGGTCTACTGCAATCTGAGGGATATCACCGAACTGAACCGGCTGCGCGAGCAATACATCGCGTCTCAGAAACTGGCTTCGCGGTATCTGCTGGAGCTACAAACGCTTCGCTCTTCCCAGGCTTCGCAGACCAGGATGATAACCCGTAACAAGACCATGCGGGAGATCGTCGATCTGGCCATGTGCATGGCCAGGGTGGAGAGCAACCTCCTGATCAGCGGCGAATCCGGGGTCGGCAAGGACGAACTGGCGAAATTGATCCATGAATCCGGTTCCCGGTTCGACAGCGGGGTGTTGGTAAAGGTCAATTGCGCCGCCATTCCCGAAGCGCTGATGGAGTCGGAATTCTTCGGGTATGAAACCGGAGCGTTCACCGGCGCGCGCAGCGGCGGGAAGCCGGGATATCTGGAGATCGCGGACAAGGGCACCTTGTTTCTGGATGAGGTGGGTGAGCTGCCCTTGTCTCTGCAGGTAAAACTCTTGACCGTGCTGCAGGACCGGAAAGTAGTGCGAGTGGGCGGCGCGAAACCGATTACGGTGGATTTCAGAATGATAGCCGCCACCAATAAGGATCTTCGCGCCATGGTCAAAAACGGCAGGTTCCGGGAAGAACTCTATTACCGGCTTAATGTGGTGCCCATCCGTATTCCCCCTTTGCGGGAAAGATCGGATGACATTCCTTTCCTGCTGGCCCATTTTCTGGATCGCTACAACAGCCGTTACAATTTGCGGGTAAGCCTGAAAGAGGAGGCTCTTGAATTGTTATGCCGTTATCCCTGGCCCGGCAATGTGCGCGAGTTGATGAATTTGGTTGAAAGACTGGTGGTAACCGCTCAGAATAGCGCGATCGAGGTCGAGCATCTGCCTGTTCGGTATAAATCCGTCCCTTCGGAACCATTGCCCCCCGCGCACGACGGCGTTCCGGTTTTGGCTGACGCGGTGAAAGAGCTGGAGGAGGCGTTGGTGGAGCGGGCCATGGGGTTGAGTAAAACGCGGGAGGAGGCGGCTTCCCGCCTGGGAATAAGCCTTTCTTCCTTGTCTCGCAGGCTGCGGCGGACCCGAGAGGGTCAGTATTGACATTCATTTGTGGTTATGCTTTTTTGTTAATCAATTTTAATGGTTTATAATGTATACGAATGAGATTATCTCTCGCACAGGGTCAAAAATGACCTCTCGCGGGTCCGTTTTCCCCGGAACGTGGCGCTCTTTCGCCTACGCGTGTGGCCTGACAGAGCGTCGATCTTCCAATTTTTCGCTTCAAAAACTCTTATAATCCACGGGTCTTGCAGAGGAAAACAAAGATATTCCATTCCTGTCTAGGCTAAACCGCGCGCCATGGCATTTTTTTTGCTCATGGGTTCGGCGTCTACGGTTTGCCGCCGGCCATGGCCTGAAATTCCGGCCGGCATGATCCGGCGGTGGCTGCAAAAATCACCTAACTCATTGCTTTGGAGGGAAGACTATCATGAAAGCCGCTAAATTTTTGGGACTCTTCTTTTTCGGCCTTTTTTTCGCTTTGAGCCTACTCCTTTACGCAAGCGTCCAGGCAGCCGACAAACCGATAGAAATCAGCTATGCGAACATGTTCCCGCCCACCCATATCCAGAGCATACTGGGCGAAGAATGGGGAAAAGAAGTCGAAAAGCGCACCAACGGCAAAGTGAAAATCGTATATTATCCCGGCCAAACCCTGCTCAAGGGACCCAAGACGTATGATGGAGTCATCGACGGCATAGCCGACATGGGCATGTCCGTGCTGGGCTACCATCGCGGCGTGTTCCCTACCATGGAGGCGATCGATCTTCCCATGGGATATCCGAGCGGAAAGGTGGCCACCTTTGTCATCAATGACTTTTACGAGAAATTTCAGCCGCCCGCGTTGGCTGACAAGGTCAAGGTCATGTACCTCCATGCGCACGGTCCCGGCCTGTTTCACAGCAAGAAGCCCATCAGAACCATGGAAGACCTGAAGGGTCTGAAAGTGCGCTGTTACGGCTTTAACGCCAAGGAAGTGGAAGCTCTGGGCGGCGTCCCCGTGGCCATGAGCCAGGCGGAAGTGTATGAAGCCCTGCAAAAGGGTGTGGCCGACGCCACCATCAGCCCGGTTGAAGTGCTCAAGGGTTGGAAGCAGGCCGAAGTCACCAAGTACACTACCGATTCCAACGCCGTGGGATACACATCCGGTCTTTACGTGGTCATGAACAAGGATAAGTGGAACTCCCTGCCCAAGGATGTGCAGGACGTGATCGAACAGGTCAACAAGGAATGGATCGTCAAGGAAGGTGAAGCGTGGGACAAGAGTGACATCGAGGGCCGGGAATTCGCGCTCTCCCTGGGTCACGAATTCATTCCGCTTTCCGACGAAGAAATGGCGCGTTGGAAAAAAACGGTGAAGCCGGTCATCGACGAGTATATCAAGAACGCGGAAGCCAAGGGCCTTCCCGGCGGAGAATATGTCGCGTTTATCGAGGAATCGATAAAGAAGCATCAGAATCAGAAATAGAGCCGTTTCCCACGGGCTGGCGGATTCCGGGCAGGCGGCGCAGTCTTCTGTCCGGTCAATCCGCCGCGCGCTGGGGTCTGGTCCGGCGCCCGCTTTCATTTCGCCGCAAGGACGCTGATTCAAGCCTGTTAGCCCTTCGGCGGCGCTTCATTCATGGCTTCCAACGCGTCGGGTCGCTATTCGCTTTTTCCGGCAATTTGTTCCGGGGGGAGACTAGTCATGTTTTTTGATCCCGTAAAAAAAGATCATGGATTGCCGTTCGACCCTTTCAAATCATGTGTCGTTCCCCGCCCCATCGGATGGATCAGCACGCTGAGCAGGAATGGGGGACCCAATCTCGCCCCGTACAGCCAGTTCCAGAATCTCACATACGACCCCCCGTACGTGATGTTTTCAGCCAACCAGAAAACCAACGGGAAACGCAAGGACACGGTGGTCAACGCTGAAGAAACGGGCGAGTTCGTGCATAACATGGCCACCTGGAATCTTCGGGAGGCGGTGAACATATCCGCGCAGGAGACTCCGCCCGACGTGGACGAATTCGAACTGGCCGGAGTGACCAAGGAGCCGTCCCGGCTTGTCAAACCCTACCGGGTGAAGGAATCGCCCTTGCATATGGAGTGCCGCTACCACCAGACCCTGAGGCTGCCGGGCAGAGGGATAATGGGGACCGTGGATGTAGTCATTGGCCTGGTAGTGGGGATTAACATCCAGGATGAATTCATTCTGCCCAGCGGCAAACTGGACATTCTAAAAATGAAGCCGCTGGCCCGGCTGGGTTACTACGATTACACGGTCGTTGAATCTGTTTTGGAGATGGTCATTCCCGGTACCAACGAGGACGTGCGATCCGGCATGGAAGGCAAATGAGCGGCGCACGCCACTCAGCGGGACGACGTTCCTAAAGGCACGCGGATTATGGAATCCTTGGAGCAAAAAATCAGGCGCCTGGTGAGGATCATGTACTACATCGCCGGCGCGGCCATCATGGGCATGATGTTTTTAACCGTTCTGGACGTGGCCCTGCGGTTCGCGGTCACACTCAACGCGGAATACGGCTGGACGTTTCTGGAAGACGTCAAACCCTTTCCGGGCACGTATGAACTGGTGGCGCTGCTCGCGACGGTGGCGGCCGCGTTCGCCATGGCTCACACCTCGGTCATGGGCGGACACGTAGCGGTCAGCATCGTGGTCAGGCTCTTCCCGGAAAAGACAGCCGCCGTATTCAGGATCTTCACCAACCTTGCCGGATTTACGCTGTTCGCCCTGCTTTTCTGGCGATCCATCGCTTATGCGCAACAATTGCAAAGGACCGGCGAAGTGTCCATGACCATGCAGATTCCTATTTCCCCCTTTGTTTACGGACTCGCCTTTTCCTCACTAATGGTGTGCGCCGTTCTGTTCCTGGAAATCTATGATGACGCGATCAAGGTACGCGCAAAATGAGCTTAACGTTAATCGGCGTTGTTGGAATCGTCATACTGATCCTGTTTCTGTTCACCAACATACCCGTTGGATTCGCGATGGGACTGATCGGGCTGCTCGGCTTTTCCTATATAAAGGGATGGGGCCCCGGCCTGAGCATTATGGCCAAGGATGTCTTTGAAGTATTTTCCTCCCATGGGTTAACGGTTGTGCCCCTCTTTGTTTTCATGGGACAGCTTTCCTTTTATTCCGGCATCAGCAGCAGATTGTACGAATCCGCCTATGTTCTGGTGGGCTCGCGCAGGGGCGGTCTGGCCATGGCCACCGTGGCCGCCTGCGCCGGTTTTTCCGCCATATCCGGATCCACCAACGCTACCGCGGCTACCATGGCCACCGTAACCCTGCCCGAAATGAAACGATACGGGTATGACATGGGTCTGGCCACCGGCACCGTGGCCGCCGCAGGCAGCCTGGGAATCCTCATTCCGCCCAGCGTTGTGTTTATCATCTATGGCATTCTAACCGAACAATCCATCGGCAAGCTGTTCGCGGCGGGAATCCTGCCCGGCGTCCTTCTGGCGAGCCTGTTCATTCTCACCATATACCTGCGCGTACGCCACAACCCCGCTCTGGCGCCCGCCGGACCCAAGACCAGTCTGGCTCATAAATTCCGGTCTTTTGTGGGTGTCATTGAAACCCTCGTTATCTTCGGCATGGTCATGGGCGGCATATTCTTCGGGATCTTTACACCGACCGAAGCGGCCGCGTTGGGCGCGTTTTTCACCCTCGCCCTGGCCCTGTTTCGCAGACAGCTTTCCATAACCGGGTTCAAACAGGCCATTTCCGACACCACCCGCATCAGTTGTATGGTTATGGTCATAGTGGCCGGCGCGACGATCTTTGGCCATTTTATCGCCATTACCAGAATCCCCTTTGACCTTTCCAACTGGATCGGCCACCTTCCCCTGCCCAGCATGGTCATCATGCTGCTGATCATTCTGATATACCTCCTGGGCGGATGCTTCATGGACTCGTTCGCCATGATCATGCTGACGATCCCCATCTTTTTCCCGGTGACCGAAGCGCTGGGCTTTGACCCCATCTGGTTCGGCGTAATGATTGTGCTGGTGGCGGAAATGGGAGTCGTAACCCCGCCGGTGGGGATCAACGTCTATGTGGTATATGGCGTGGCGCAGGACGTGCCCTTGGAGGTGATCTTCCGGGGAGTTATGCCCATGGTCGCCGCCCTGGTCATCTGCGCCGTTTTGATTCTGCTCTTTCCGCAGATAGCCCTCTGGCTGCCCGCCATGATGACCTAGATACGATTGCGCAAAACAAAAACCAACGCCTCACGGATGAGCGTTTCGTCCGTCGGACGGCTTTGGCCATGCCCCACGCCATCGCTCACGGCAAACATAAAAAATCCCACCCGCGTCCCCGAAGCGGTATAATACTCTTATCGAGTGGGGCTCTTTTCAGTCCACGCATGTTTCTAACCCCTGATTTCCGCCGCGATTCTACGCGCTTAATTACGACGCTTGAATACAGGATGCACGCTAACCATGGACCGCTTCAATCGGCTCGGAATCATTGGAACGTTCCTTCTTGCTTTAACCATACTCATATACGGCTGCATGAAGATAGGACCCGATTACCAGTCGCCGCCTACGGCGATTTCGACGGACTGGTTGGAAGCTCATGACGAGCGGATTAAAACCGGCCCCGTTGATTATCGAGCCTGGTGGGAGGCGTTCGACGATCCCATTCTCAACAGCGTCATCGATCGCGCCTATCACGAAAATATAACCTTGAAAATCGCCGGCGTTCGGGTTCTTGAGGCCCGCGCCCAACTTGGCGTCGCCGTCGGTGACCTCTATCCTCAGACCCAGCAGGTCGGCGGTTCTTTGACCTATAACCGGTCAAGCGAACGGATGTCTTTTGCCACCGGCGCTCAGAGTTCCGGCCAGTCGTTTATCAATTTCAACTATTGGCAGGATCAGGTTAACCTGAACGCCGCGTGGGAACTCGATTTCTGGGGCAAGTTCAGGAGAGCGGTCGAATCGGCGGACGCCGGATTACGGGCGGCGGTCGCCGATTATGATAACGCTTTGGTGAGTCTTACCGCTGACGCCGCCAGTTACTATATTCAGATACGGACACTCCAAAAACGTTTGGATATAGCCCGCCAGAATGTCGAAACGCAACGGGAGAACCTGAGAATCGCCGAGGCGCGATACAAGGGCGGCGCCACATCCGAGTTGGACGTCGAACAGGCAAAGAGTTCCCTGTTTAATACCCAGGCTATTGTCCCCACGCTGGAATCCTTATTACGGCAGGCCAAGAACGCACTGAGCGTGCTGTTGGGACTTCCGCCGGGCGCGGTGGATTCCATGGTGGATGAAGTCAAGGCTATCCCCGCGCCCCCGCTTCAGGTGGCGGTGGGTATCCCCGCCGATCTGCTGAGACGGCGGCCGGATGTGCGGAGCGCCGAAGAGCGGGCTGTCTCCCAATCGGCTCTGATCGGCGTCGCCAAGGCCGAACTCTATCCCGCGTTTTCCCTTACCGGCTCGTTCGGTTTTCTCTCCACGAACGCCGGCAGTTTCAGTCTTACCGACATAGCCGACTGGAGAGCGCGAACCGCCACGGCGGGTCCTTCCTTCCAGTGGAATATCTTCAACTACGGCCGGATAACCAATAATGTGCGGGTACAGGACGCGCGGCTTCAGCAATTGCTCTTATCGTATCAGAACACCGTTCTCACGGCTCAGCAGGAAGTGGAGGACTCCCTTTCCGCTTTCCTCCGGGCTCAGGAGAACGCGGAATATCTGGCTTTGAGCGCCAGAGCGGCCAGAAAATCCTTCGACCTGGCGCTGATTCAGTACCGGAACGGCAGCGTGGATTTTACCACCGTTTTGGTCGCGCAACAGAATCTTCTCACCGCACAGGATAGCTTTGCGAGCGCCCTGGGCGCCATTTCCGGCAATCTGGTCAGCGTGTACCGCGCGCTGGGAGGCGGGTGGATGATCAGGGAGGGACAGGATCTCGTATCTCCCGAGATAAAGGAACTCATGGCCAGGCGCACCAACTGGGGAAAATTGCTGGAGCTGGCGGTCTATATACCGGCGGCCTCGCCTCAATCCACGATCCGGGCTCCTGACTGGTAATAGATTCTTGGTTTCCGTACTTGAACAAGCATCAGCTTATGACCGGGAGTCCCCGAAATGGATCGCAGAAAAACCAGGCCATTCCTCACAACATCGGCGATAGCGGCGCTTATAGCCGTGACGGTTCTTTTCCTGCTTGTCGCCTGTGAACAAAAACCTCAATTTGAACCGCCTCCGCCTCCCAAGGTGACCGTAAGTCAGCCCGAACGGCGGACGGTCACCAATTATCTCGAACTGACCGGAAATACCCGCGCAGTGGACACCGTGCAGCTTCAGGCGCGGGTCGAGGGCTATTTGGAGAAAGTTCTTTTTCACGATGGAGACATGGTGAAGAAGGGGCAGCCTCTCTTTCAAATCCAGCGGAACACCTATGAAGCCAAACTTCAGGAAGCGGAAGGGAACATTCTTACACAAAAGGCCCTCCTGGACCACGCGAAGGTCGAGTACGAGCGATACAGCGGTTTGTACCGGCAAAAAGCCGCCGCCCAGACGGACGTGGACAACTGGCGCTATCAGCGCGATTCCGCCCAGGCGGCTCTGATGGTCGCCCAGGCCCAGCGGGACCTGGCCAAACTCGACCTGAGCTATACGCTGCTTGACGCTCCCTTTGACGGACGGATGGATCGCAGACTGGTGGACCCGGGAAACCTGGTGGGATCCGGCTCGCAAACGATTCTGGCGGAAATCACGAAAATGGACCCGCTCTATGTGTATTTCACGGTCAGCGAAAGGGAGATGGCCCCTTTGATCAAACGATACAATGAAAACCCGGCGGGAAAAGAGGCGAAAAATTTCCCCGTCTTTATAGGGCTCGCCAATGAAGAGGGCTTCCCTCACGAGGGGCGGCTGGATTTTACCGCGAACAGCGTGAGCGCTTCCACGGGGACGCTGCTGGCGCGCGCGGTGGCGCCCAACCCTGACATCGCTATCCTGCCCGGACAGTTTGCGCGCGTGCGAATACCGGTCGGAACCGAGAAACAGGCCCTGCTGGTTCCTCAGGCCGCGATCGGCTACGACCAGCAGGGATCGTATGTGCTTACGGTGGAGGAAAATAACATTGTCGCGCGCAGGGGCGTAAAAACAGGGATCGCCGTGGAGAACTTGTACGTTATCGAGCAAGGCCTTACAGGCAGCGAGTGGATCATCGTTAAAGGCGTTCTGAAGGCCGCCCCGGGGCGCGCGGTGAACCCCGAACGGCAAACGCCGACCCGTGAACCATCCGCGGCCGCGCCCGGCGCCGCAAAGGTGGAGAAATGATCTCCCGGTTTTTTATCGAGCGGCCCATTTTCGCCAATGTCATCGCTCTCATCACGGTGATCATCGGATTGGTGTTCCTCTATCGTCTTCCGGTGACCCAGTATCCTCAGATTGTGCCGCCCACCGTGCAGGTAAGCACCAGGTACCCGGGCGCGAGCGCCGAAGTAATCGCCGCCACGGTGGGAATCCCCATTGAACAGGCGGTAAACGGAGTCGAAAAATCGATTTATATGTCCTCGACCAGCAGCAGCGACGGCTCCTACACCCTGACGATCACCTTTGATGTAGGCTCCGATTTGGATCGATTGCTATCCCTTGTACAAAACTCCGTTAACACCGCCCTGGCGCAGCTTCCCGTCGGCGTTTCGCAGCAGGGGGTTACCATCAGGAAGGTTTCCCCCAATATTTTGCTCGTGGTCAGCCTGTATTCCGACGACAATCAGTTCGACGAGGCCTTTCTTTCGAATTACGCCGTTATCAATATGCAATACCCCTTGGCGCGTATTCCGGGCGTGGGTCAGGTAAGGGTTTTCGGTGCGGGACCCTATAGCATGCGGGTTTGGCTGGACCCCGAAAAACTTCAGTCGTTCAGTCTGACTACGGAAGACGTCCTGACGGCCATACGAGGCCAGAATATGCAGGTTACCGCGGGACAGCTCGGCGGACCGCCGGTTCCCGCGGACCAGCCGCTGCAGTTCACCATAAACGCCTTGGGCCGCCTCTCCGACACCAGGCAATTTGAAGACATCATCATCAAGACCGACACCGGCCCGGCTCCTCGCGTCGTGCGCCTCCGTGACATAGCGCGGGTGGATCTGGGTCAGCAGTACTTCAGTAATTTTTCCAATGTTACCGGCCTTAAGTCGGCTCAAATTGTCATATTTTCCCTGCCCGACGCCAACGCCATCGCCGTGGCCAATGACGTTTATAAAGCCACCGAGGAAATGGGCCGCCATTTCCCCAAAGGCCTGAAATACGCCATCAGGTTCGATACGACGAGATTCGTGCGGGAAGCTATCGCCAAGGTGTACGAAACGCTGTTTATAGCCGGTCTCCTGGTGCTTGTAGTCATTCTGTTGTTTCTGCAGAGTTTCCGCGCCATGCTGGTTCCCGCCACAACCGTTCCGGTCACGCTCATCGGCGCCTTCATCGCCATAGACGCCCTGGGCTTCACCATTAACCTGATGACTTTGTTCGCGCTGATACTCACCATCGGCATTGTGGTGGACGACGCCATAATTATCGTGGAGAGCAGCGCCTATTACATTGAACGGGGAGAGCCCCCCAAGGAAGCCACCATCAAAGCCATGAGGGAATTAACCGGCCCGGTGATGGGAATCACCGTCGCGCTGGTTTCCGTCTTTCTGCCCGCCGCTTTTTTGCCGGGCATAACCGGACAGATTTTCCGTCAGTTCGCCTTGGTGATCGCCGCCACGGCGGTTATCAGCGCCATCAACGCGCTGACCTTGAAGCCGGTCCAATGCTCGTTATGGTTGAAACCGCCCAAACCGGGACGGCGCAGCTGGTTTTATCGCGGATTCAACCGGGCTTTTCGAGCGGTGACCAATGTCTATATTGGAATTGTCGGTTGGATGGTACGGCGTCCCGCGTTGATGGTCATCGTTTTCGCGATCATCATCAGTCTTGCGGCCTGGGGTTTTATACGCCGCCCGACCGGTTTTCTCCCTACCGAGGATCAGGGGTACTGCGTCTTGTTGTCCCGCATGCCTCCCGGCGCGTCACAACCCAGGGCCCGCGCGGTGGCGGACAAGATCGACGCCATTCTCCGCAAAACCCCCGGAGTGGAGAGTTGGGTCACCATCGGCGGATTTTCACTGCTCGATGGTTCCAATGTCTCTACCATATCCACGTCGTTTATCGTTTATAAGGATTGGCAGGAGCGCGGCGTAGCTCTCGATCAGAAGACTATCATATCCAGCATCAATCGTGAACTGGGGAACATTCAGGACGCCCAGGCCTTTGTGCTGGTTCCTCCGCCTATCCGCGGATTGGGTCAGACCGGAGGCTTCCAAATGATGCTGGAAGATCGTGGAAGCGTCGGCTTGCTCGGGCTCCAGCAGGTGGCCAACGACCTTATTCAACGAGGCAACTCCCAGCCTTCCCTCGTGGGCCTCACCACCACCTTCAGCGCCAGCAATCCGCAGCTTTATCTGGAAATAGACCGGGTAAAGGCCGAGTCACTGCAAATCCCGCTGGCCAATGTGTTTGAAACGCTCCAGGCGTATCTGGGCTCGTCGTTCGTCAATCTGTTCAATAAATTCAACCAGGTGTTTCAGGTCTATATTCAGGCTGACAGTCCGTACCGTATGGAACCGAGCGATATCAAAAACCTCTATGTGCGTAACCAGAACGGCGAGATGGCGCCCCTGGGGGCTTTGCTCGATGTGAATCGCGTTTTGGGCTCCGAATTGATCACGCGGTACAACCTGTATCCGGCGGTGGCCATATTCGGCGCGGCGGCCCCCGGATTCAGCTCCGGCCAGGCCCTGTCCTTGATGGAGCGGCTTGCGAACGATACCTTGCCGCAGGACATGGCGTACGCCTGGACATCCACCAGCTATCAGGAAAAAAAGGTGGGGAACCAGGCCTACTTCATCTACGCGATCTCCATTATCCTGGTGTATTTGGTGCTTGCGGCCTTGTATGAAAGCTGGACCTCGCCCGCGGCGATCATTTTTGTTGTCCCGGTGGCGCTGGTGGGGGTGCTTCTGGCGCTCATTATCCGTGGTTACGACAACAACCTGTACACGCAGGTGGGGCTGGTGCTGATGATCGCCCTGGCCAGCAAAAACGCCATCCTTATCGTGGAATTTGCGAACGAGCTTCGCCGGAATGGCACGCCCCTGGTGGAAGCGGCTGTTGAGGCGACCCGGCGGCGGTTCCGCCCCATTGTCATGACCTCGTTTGCGTTTATCATCGGCGTGACGCCTCTGCTAATCGCGTTCGGCGCCGGCGCAGCCAGCCAACGCGCCATCGGCACGGTCGTTTTCGGCGGCATGCTGTCGTCGACGCTCCTGGCTATCCCCTTTGTTCCCGTGTTTTATGTAATCTTCGGCCGAACCGGCAGACGCCTGCGCAGGAATAAAAACCAGGCGAAAAACCCCGTATCCGCCGCAAAGGGAACCGAAGACTCGAGCAAAACAGAGCCCCACTAGCCTTTTGGGTCCTTTACAGTCCGGGATCGAAAACGACCTTTTGGCCTTTGTCGATTACAATCCCTTCCCCGGCGGGTAATGGTTCTTGCATACCCTTGAGAAAAACATTCAGATCGTACGTTCCGGGCTCCACGGGGAAACTGGCGAAAAGCGGCCAGTCGTTGTCAAAACGGCGCTTGACTTTCAGAATGTGGCTCTCCTGTCCGGAAGGAACCAGTTCCCAGGACTCTATTTGAGGATTCGGCTTGAGCTGAAATCCCGAATCCAAGGTGACCACGGTCTCCTTGCCCGGCTCGATTTCGATCCCGCGAAACACCGGAAAGATCTCATCGGACCGCGAATAGACCAGCGCCAAGTCGTAGGTTCCGGCGGCCAGCGGTTTGGCTTTCCACAGATAATAATCGTTGCCCTTGGCGTCATTTTTGACAAGCGGATCATCGGACCCGTAGGGATATATCAGAACCGCCTCCGCCGCGTCGGCCAGCCCTTCCGCTCTGTTGATAACCATGGCGCCCAGATCAAGCTCGGTGGTTTCACCGCCTTTAACTTCGGACGCGCCTATCAGAGCCTCATGAGGCGGTTGGTAATTGGACGCGGCGTAAGCCAGGACAACCTGATAGGTCCCGGCCAGCAGAGGATGCTGAGACTCAGCCTGGGGCTTGATTTCTTTCAGGACCTTACCGTCCTTTTCTCTCACAATTTTGATTCCGGCCAGGGAAGGCACGGCTGACTGCGGCATGGATATCTGCAACTTCCCCAATTTGGACTTGGCGGAGACGGTCTTTGTCGTGGCCTTTTCCACTTTGACCGCCACGTCCTTTTTTACCGTTTCCAGGGCGGTCAGGAGGGAATCGGCGTCGGAGGCGGAAAAAAAGACGCCATCCCCGGCCTTCGCCATGCACTCAAGTTGCTCCTTGCCTTTTTCATCCACATCGAAACCGACCACATACAGCACAAATTTGACGCCCGCTTCCTTGAGAGACTTAATCACCCCGCACGGATCGTCATGGCACGTTTCTATTCCATCGGAAACCAGCACAATTGTCGTTTCATTTTCCCTGGTCTTGAGTTCTTCGGCCACCATTTGAACCGAGGCGGCCATGGGCGTTTTTCCCTTGGGCGAAATGGCGTTCACCTTGGTCAAGAGTCCGTCCCGATCGTCGGAACCGGCGGGAATCAAAATCTCCACGTCCTTGCAGTCGCCTTTTCGGCGGTGACCGTACACCGTCAGGCCCACCTTGACCCCAGAGGGAAGAGAGGGAACAATTTTGGCCATAACGTCCTTGGCGGCCTCTATCTTCTGGCGCCCCGCGGTCTGGCCCCACATGGAGCCCGACCCGTCAAGAATAAACATGACCTCGGGCAACTCGCTTTCCGCCCCGGACGGGTACGCGAAACCGCCCAGCGCGACGCAGATAAACGCTATGATCACAAGCGTTCGCTTTAAAATCGGACTCATCACTATCTCCCTCTCATCTCTTCGTTATTCGGAAACCGCCTGTTGAAACAACACCAGCCGCCCCATACTCGGGGTTTCGAGCGTATTTTCTCTGTTTTCAAGAGGTTACGTTCGAACGGAGCGTCCATGGTTTCAAAACTGTCTTCAGGGCTTAACTCCACCTATAACGCAAGCAAATCTCATGCCCTAGAGACAATGGAAGGCAAAAAACGAATAATTAACGAAAATGGTGAGTTTCTTTGGGAATATTTAGGCTCTTGAGACTTTTTTCAGCCTTGCGGCGCGTATATTTCATTCGCGCGTTCACGGCGCCCGACTCGAGCGGAAGAGCGCGTTCGACCCGCGCGCTCACCCGCTTTTTCGCAAATCCCGGTATGCGTCACGATTCTTGCAGCGCGGCCGTGGAACGCTTCCGGTCCCAGTGTTCCCATTCACTGCGAAGCATGCCATAGTGTACTAAATCGAGAGGTTCGCCCTGCCATTCAACTATCTCTCGTTGCGCGCCTTCGTAAATGAACCCCAGCTTTTCCGCCACACGCATCATTCTGGGGTTGAATGACCAGGTGTCCAAACTTAAACGATGGATATCCGTATTGGTGAACAGATACCGTACCCACAGCGACAGGGCTTCCGCGCCAATGCCCCGATTCAAGTATTCATCTTCACAAATATCAATGCCGACATACCATACCTGGGGGAAACGCTCATTACCATAGCGATTGACCCAGCCCAGCGGCTTATTTTCCTTGGTCGCAATCATCGCCCGCGCGCGGGGCGTTGGCGCCGCTTCTTCACACGACATCAAAAACCTTTTCCTGCGTTCCGCTGTTTCCTCCGCCGTTTTTTCCGTGTGGGCGTCCTCCCAGGGAGCGTCATATTTTCTCCATTCTCCATAAGTTCGCCACCGAATATAGGTGTCCACATCGGAGGGACGCCGATCTCGCAGAATGACCCTCTTTCCGGAAGCGATCACGCGCGGGATGAAATCCTTCTTTTCCGTTTCCGTCATTCTTTACAATAGGCCCTATTTTGCGCCGGGCTTGGAAATAACGATCCAGAATCCGGTTTCATCGTCGATAATTTGATACGTCTCGCAACCAAGTTCCCGGAACATCTCTCCGAAGCGCCCGATATCGTCATCGCCGGCTTTCTTTTTCGCATAGCAATCCCATGTGGGATCAACCTTCAGCATTTCCGCCACGACCTGATCCCGAAGCTCAAGACTCCCGAACCCGCCGCCGATGTACGTGGCGCCGCCGGGCGCGAGGACGCGGTAAATCTCCTTGAAGGCGTCTTTCAGGTCTTTCCAAAAGAACATGGAACCGCGGCTGACGATCAGATCGGCGTAACCATCCTCAAACGGCATGGCGTGCACGTCGCCCGCGGTAATGCGGATGCGGCCCGCAAAGCCCGCGTTGGCAATGTTTTCTTCCGCGATTTTCCGGGAATCGGAGGAAAAGTCGAAGCACACCACCTCCATTTCCGGCGCTTCCCTCGCCACGGCCACCGCCAGCATGGCCGGTCCGCTTCCCAGGTCCAGGCATACGCCCCGCGTGATCCCGGTTAAGTCCATGGCGTTTCGAGCGATGACCGGATAGATGGGCGCGAAGACCGTCTTCGCGATCTCGTTCATCTTCATCGCGCCGCTCCGGTCGAAGGAGGGGTTTCTTGTTTGGGTCCAATTTTTTTGCATTGTGTTCTCCTCTTTTTACCGCCGCCGAATTCGGAGGGGTTCCTTAGCCGCGTTGCGCCCGGCGCAGGCTCGGGAAGGCGCGGAAATGACCGTCTCCGAACGGTATATTATAGAGTTCCTGGTAAAAACCATCCGCCTCCTTTTGAAGATCGATATGGAATTCGTCCGGATGGATGATTTCAGCAAGACGCAGGAGGCCTAATATCCAGTCAGGGTTGGTCGAGGATCGGTAGGGGTGCAGATGAAAAACCTTCCCTGTCCTTACCGCCGGCGCGTCCAATCCATTCTCCGCGCAATAATCAATGAAATCCTGCGCCGGCCAGGCCGCGACTCCGGTAATGATAATGATTTCCGGGGCCATTTTGCAAAACTGCTCTTTGGAGATGGTTATGCCCGGTCTGCTTTCTCTCTCAATAAGCCGATTCGTTAACCGGCCGCCAGCGGTTTCGATCAACCGGGATTCCATTTTTTCGTCAAACATGGCGATGAGGGGATGACCCATAGCGGAATACACGGCCGGTTTTTCGAGTCCTTGGACGCTTTCCCCGACGCGGGTCACCCTGGATGTGACATAGTTCCTGAACGCTGCCGCCCGGCTTTCCCGGCCGGTCAAGGCGGCAAAATAGTCGACCGTGTCAAAATACGTGTCGATCCGGTTCAGACGCTCGTAGAGCTCTTTGATGAAGTCTTCCTTGAGAACGCGAATCATGACCGCGTCAAGGGATGCTTTATCCGTCACGCCGATGACCGCCAAAATGGAACGGATCATATTAAGGGCGTTGATGGTACGGTAGCCACCGAAATATCCCGTTTCCCTGAGCCCGGTATCGGTATGTATCTCCCCCACAATAGGCAGCTCGTATCCGCAATCGCAGCGCCCCTGGGGCTTATACCGGAAGAGATTTGAACACATGGGACCGTAAAATCCCCGTTCCATTATCTTGGCGCCGCACTGAGGACAATGACTGTTAAGATACTCGGTTCCCGGAGAATTAAAAAGATAGACATACCGGAGATAGTTCCGCAATTGCATGCAGATCGACTCCGCCTCCCGAATGCTCGGCTCCATGTCGATGGTCGCCTCTCCGAAAGGGACAAAGCGCATGACCTGGAACGGAATATCCTTTGACAGCGACGCGACGAATTCGGCGGTCTTGATTATTTCCGCGTCGCCGCCCTTCCGATAGATAGCCGATATTTCAATATAGACGCCCTTTTGGTAGAGAAGCGTGAGATTCCGCAATATGGGGGCGACATGTGGAATCCCGCAGGAGCGATACGCTTCATCGGAAACCCCCTTCAACCCGACGTTCACAAAGTCCAGAAACGGAATTAATCCTTCCAGAGCCGATTCCGTCATATACGCGTTGGTCGAACAACCCACAAGCAGCCCGCTATCCTTGGCCATCTGGGCGAGCCGCCGGAAGGTAAAATAGGAAACCGTGGGCTCATTAAAACAGAACATGACGCCCAGGCATTCTTCGTCCAATGCTTTTTGGATGACCTGTTCGGGTGTCATCTGCTGGAACGCGCCTTCAATGGCCGAGAGATGATTAGTCAGAATCTCCGATACGCACCCATGACATTTGAAATTGCAGCCCACCGTGCATACCTGGAGGAATTTACCTCTGGGGTGGTAGTGAACCATAGGCATGGATTCAATGGCGGTATCCACCGCCGCAAGGTATCTGTCAGGATACCGCTCCCGGATCTCGGCGCCGATCCGGGTATACATGCCGCATCCGCCAATCCCCCCATCTTCAAGATCACAGTTCGTCTCACAGATAGTACATCTCATATGATTCCCCCCCCGCAGCCACTCGATCATGGTTGGGACGCCGTTTTCGGCGGCAGGTGTTTCAGAATTCGTTCCGCCTGATCGTCCGTCAAGTTGTAGTGGAAAAAGTTCGCATAATAGGTTTTCAGTTCCTGTTTGACGTCCACTTCCGCAAACAAATCCGGATGAAACAGTTTGGCCAGATACAGGACGCACAGGAACGACTCGGAGCTGAAATGGCTCCAATAAAACAGCCCTTCCGGACTTATGAAAACCTGACGCTCTTTTACCGCATTTATTCCTTTCAAGCGGGGATCGTTTACTATGGAATCAATGGACGGCGAGGTTCCCACCACAATGATATCCGGATTCCAGGCCATGATTTGCTCAGTCGAAACCGTAACGAAGTATGGCTTTTCATCATAGGTCAGCATGCGGCCGCCAGCCGCGTCCACAAGCCAGTAGGCGGTGGAGAACATCGTCTGAGTGTTTGAATTGCCCTCAATCCGTCCGCACACATAAAACACCGTGGGCCGTTCGTTTGCGGGGATTTTCGAAGTGACGCCGATTACCTTCCGTAGTTTCTCGTCCACGTACGCGCAGTATTCATCCGCGATCTCATTGGCCCGACCGCCTAACAACTCACCGTAAAACCGGATCTGCTCGTACCAGTCCTTGATAAAGCTCTCAAGCGTCATTTGCCGTTCATTGCCGTCGTAGGCGACCACCACCGGCAGTCCGGACGCGCTCAACCGATCGATTTGCTTGATGAACGGATGGTAAATTACAAGGTCCGCCTTTAGTTGCAGCAGTTCTTCCACATTCGGGGCCGTGAAATTGCCCATGACCTGAACTTTCTTCAGTCCCGGATTCAATACATAATTCCACGGCAGTATGATTTTGGGAACCATAACCACCCGACTCCCCCCGCCCAGAGCAAAAACTTTTTCATAGCTGGGACCGAAAAGGCAGGCGATTCGCTCCGGCCTATCGGGAATACGGACTTCCCTGCCTATGCGGTCCACGATCATGCGGGTGGACGGTTTGGCTTCGGACGCTTCAAGCCGGTAGGGGCTTCCGCCTATGCCCATTAGTATAGAAAGAATCAGGAGCGGAACAACGCGTGTCCGCCAACACCGGATTCGGTTTTGCTGCCCATTGATCTTTACCCTATTACGCATAGCGCGATTTCCTTTTCAGTCTCTTTGTCGTAGCGCGCTTAATCGCTCCAGGCCCGGCTTTTGTTGCGGATCAAAAGATACCCGAAGCAGGGCGCGCCGATGATAGCCGTCAGGATCCCCACGGGGATCTCGCCGCCCGGCAATATTCTTGCCACGGTGTCCATGAGCAGCATGAAGAGCGCCCCCAGCAGAGCCGAATACGGGAGCAGCGCGTCATGGTCGGCCCCAATGATCATTCTGGCTGTGTGCGGGATGACCAGCCCCACCCACCCGATGCTTCCGCACGAAGCGGTGGCCGCGGCCACCATCAAGGTGGCGATCAGAATATGCCACGCCCGCCTGCCGTAAACATCGACGCCCAGGGACATGGCTTCTTCATCTCCAAGCGCCATGGGGTTAAGCCCCCAACGCCGAAAGTGACTCAACAGGAGCCCGAAAACTATCAACGACCCACCTTGCGCCGCGTCCTTCCATGACACCGTGTTAAAACTTCCCATGGTCCAGAAGACGATCTCAGGGAGCTGCCCGAGAGGATCCGCCTTGCACTTTATATAGGAAAGCCCCGCCATAAACAGCGCGGAGACAATGACCCCGGCCAGGACCATGGTGGTGACCGTATTATCGCCCCGTTTTCCGATCTGATACGCCAGGGCCACCGCGATCAGGCCCCAGATAAAGGCCGACGCCTCCAGCGTGGTCGCGGAGCCGCTGAACAGGAGCAAAGCCAGCGCGGCGCCGAAGTTTGCGCCGGACGTCACCCCCAATATGGATGGCGAAACCAACGGATTTTTAAACAGAGATTGGAACACCACGCCCGCGACCGACAAGGCTGCGCCTGTCACCAGGGACATCAGGATACGAGGCAGCCGGATTGACCAGAGAACCAGCGCCGGCCCCTCAAGAGAGGTGCCCGTCTTTTCCGGACCGATCAGCGAGAGAAACAATTTGCTGAGCGTGGCCAAATCGATTGGATATTTTCCGGTTGAAAGAGCTATTAAAACGGCGGCGCACAGAGCCAGAAAGGTCATTAAAAAAGTAATCCGGTTTCTACTCATGGCGCGCGTCATCAGCTCTGGCGATCACTGCAAAACTGACGCTCGGCTGTCCGCCGACGGCATGACGAAACATTTTCCCTGTGGGCCGTTTTCGATAGAGACTTTCATGCCATACAGGGACTCCAGCGCGCCTTCCTCAAATACATCCTCGGTCATCCCCTTCCGATGCACCCGCCCTTGTTTCAGCATCACCATCTGTCCGCAATACCGCGCCGCCATGTTGGGGTCGTGAAGCGTAACCAATGAAGTGAGATTTCTGGATCTGGTCATGGACCGGACCATGTCCATGATGAGATACTGATTTTTGAAATCCAGGTGAGAGGTCGGCTCATCCAGCAGCAGAATGGACGGGTTTTGAAACAGCGCTCTGGCCAGAAGAACGATCTGCCGTTCTCCGCCGCTCAACGTATTGAACGCGCGATGTTTCAGGTTCGCGACCCCAAGATCTTCCAGCGCGGCCTCCGCGTCACGGTAATCCCGTTTGGACGGCCTTCCCAGAGCGCCCAGCTTTGCAGTCCGTCCCATGACCACCATCTGGAGGGCGGAAAAGGAGAAGGCTACCGTGGTCATTTGAGGAACCACCGCCATGAGACCGGCCACGGCGCTTCGAGGAAGACAGCCAACTTCCATGCCCTCGACGATCACCCGGCCCCGTTTCGGTTTTAAAATGCCGTTGATGAGCTTGAACAGGGTGCTCTTACCGGAGGCGTTGGGCCCGAGAAGTCCGCAAATCACTCCAGGTTCGACGGAAAAATCAATATCGCGCAGCGTCGGCCTGGTATCGTAGTCGAAACTGAGATCATGAACCGCAAGCGTTTTTTCTTTTCCCATAGCCCCTTGGTCCGTTTCCGCCTTTGTAACCGGTCGCGCCCTGAAGGAAGGTACGGCCAATCAGAATGTGCTGTTTCGAATGCTAAGTAACCTCGCTTATACAATCATAACATACATGTTGCCGTGTATAAAATATAGCAATACTACTTTCCCGACCCGGAATCAAGAGTGAAAACGGCGGGGAATCACGCGCGACCATAGTTGGTCAGGCCGTTCATGCGATGGAAACAGGACGATATGCGCCGATACCACGCGGCGCTCGAGTTAAGAAATGAGACGGATTGTAATCAAGGAAAGAAACTGCGCATGAGAGGTGGTTCGGCAATTTCAGCCGATTATTCCTCTGATGTTTTAAAGTCCGCGATAAGACGCTGTAGTCAGCGCGACCTTATATCCCGACTTAATGATCCTAAAAGCTTTAAGTCGTAATTTTATTATTATTTCTATAACAGGGGAAAAAGGGCGCGTTTGCCGAGGCGGCAAAAGCCAAAAAGGGGTTAGCCGGATTTGGCTAACCCCTTAATATACAAGATGCCGAGGGACGGAATCGAACCGCCGACACGGGGATTTTCAGTCCCCTGCTCTACCGACTGAGCTACCTCGGCCCAGGTAACGATGGATACGGAACAAAATAAGGGATGGTAATATACCGTCCCTCAACGTTGCGGCCCGTGTTAAAATTCTATACGACTAAGGCGAGGATGGTGTCAAGTCTATTTTGATATCGGACGCCTAAGGTAAGTCTGTAATCAGGTTAAAAAAAGCCGCCTCCCGAGGGACAGGAAGGCGGCTACAAACTTCATATTTCGCGCTTTGGCCGATGTTTACGGTTCGGGCTTTACAGCCTCCTTGTTCGGGATGGCGGCGTATACTTCCTCATCGCTCATCTGCAGATCGGTCTCCATTTCAAGCTCTTCGAGGCCGTCTTCAAAATCTTTGGCCAGCGCGTCCAGATCGGTATCGTCAGAATCGTCCAGGTCCAGAACCAGTTCCTCTTCATCTTCAGTTTCCAAACTTTCCAGCGCCAGATCGGACTCTATTTCTTCTTCCGACATCCCCGCGCCATCAGACTTGAAAATCTCGTCCTGACTCAGTTCCTCCAGTGAAAGATCTTCGACCGATTCATCGACTCCGGCGTCGGCAAATATCTGATCCTGCGGGCTGAGCGTTTTGGGAGCGGTTTCCGACTCTATATCGGCTAACGCGCTTTCCAGATCCTCCACGTCCAGCATACCCTCGGTCTCCACATCCTGGAGCCCCAAATCGGCTTGCTCCGGTGTTTCTTCCAATGAAAGCTCGGTAGATTCCTCTTCCAGACTCAATTCCGGCGTTTCTTCCAAGGAAAATTCGGCGGTATCCTCTTCGACACTCAAATCCAACGTTTCATCGCCCGATGGAGCTGAAGCGGTTTCCTGTTCTCCACCGGCGTCTTCCATATGAAGAATGAGATCATCGAATTCGTTTTCCAGAGATCCCAACCCCAATACCTCATCGGAGTCCGTCTTTGAATCGTCCAGGTTATACGGTCCGCTGACGGCCTCGAACTCTTTCTCCAGACTGAGTTCGTTCAGGTCGCCCATATCGATTCCAGCGGTCGGATCCGCTGTCGCAGCCGCCGGACTTTCCAGCTCCACGATTGGCTCATCAAGGGACAATTCGCGCTCCAGATCCACATCGCCGAGGTCCAGCGCCGCGTCTCCCGACACGTTTTCATCCAAAACATCCGGAGCAATGCCGAGCGCTGTTTCCACAGCGGCCATATCAACGCCGGCAGGAGCCGGTTCGTCCGCTTCCAAATCCAGATTAAGGAGTTCGTCTTCAGCGCCAAGGGAGAAGCTGCCCAAGTCATCCTTTGCGGCTTCGTCGATCATTCCCGTGGTTCCAAGATCTTCGCTTCCCCCCAGGTCGAGTTTTTCGTTCAGGCCCGGCTCATCCAAGGGCAGATCCAACTCGAATTCCATATCCCCCAGCCCCTCATCCGAGGAGGTGAGATCCAGTTCCGGTTCAAAGGAGAGTTCCTCTTCCATTTCCGAAAGATCGAGTTGTATTTCCTGAACTTCCTCTTCCTCTTCACTCAGGTCGAAGATCGGATCGTCCTCCATGGTCAGATCCATTTCATCCGGTTGCGCGTCAGAGGATACGGTTTCCTCTTCTCCGCTTTCGAACTGGAATTGCATTGCTTCTTCCTGACCGCCTTCGGAGAACTCGAAATCCGCGGCTGTTTCCGTCATGGCCATTGGCCCCGTGCTTTCCAGCAGCATCCCTCCAGCCGTTGGGACCGCTATCAGGCCAACCAGGTTCCGTACCGTTGAAACATCAGAGCCGCACTTTTTGCAGGAGTCCAGGTAATCGAAACTGATATACCCGCATTTAGGACACCTCATGATCAGTCCTCCTTTGAAAAGATTCCAGGTAAAAAACTGCAATTATTGCGCCAAAAATGCCGCTTCTACAGATCGCCCCACAGAAACTGAACGATTGTCAGCGCAACAAGCGCTGCGGTTTCCGCTCTGAGTATCCTTTTTCCCAAACTCGTCACAACGCACTGATCCTTTTCCGCCACTGCGGCCTCGCTGCGGGAGAATCCTCCTTCCGGCCCTACGATTACCACAACCCCGCTCGGCCGGGATTCTCCAAAGAAATCTTTAACAGGCGGCGATTCCGCCTCTTCCCAGAAGAAAATCCGTCGGTATGAATCGTCGATAGTGCGCAACAACGCTTCCAGCGAGGAAAACACCGCCAGGTGTGGTTTGCGATTGACACCGCACTGCTTCATGGCTTCGATGACGATTCGTTCCTGTTTCCGCAGCGTCTCAAGTTCTTCGCCTTCCCCGATTTTAACGACCGCGCGCTCACTTTCAAAAGTCCATATCCCGCTTGCGCCAAGCTCCACCGCTTTCTGCAGCGTCAGCTTCATTTTTTCCCGTCTAATGAGGGCCTGGGCAAGAATTATGGGAACGTCGGGTTGAGGTTCCACGCGCGGGGTTTCAAGCAGGTCGAGTTCAACGGCGCTTGCTTTGGCGCTGATTAATCTTGATTGAGCCCAACGCCCCTCGCCATCGAATACTTGGACCTCATCGCCAAGCTTCAGGCGCAACACCCGTAGCGCGTGCTCGGATTCGGTTGCGGACAACCTGACGCGATTGGAGTCCCATGAAGAAGGCGGGGCGAAAAAGCGTCTCATGGCCGGGCCAGTTCCACCGCCGCCCATTCCCCCTTGACTCTTTTTCGCAGCGCCGCCAAGTCAGCGTACGCTTCAAGGAGAGGCGCTTGTTGGTCGATCAGTATGCCGGACATAATCAAAACGCCGTCTTTGGCCAGGAGTCTTTTGAGTTGCGATGACATGCTCTTCAGAATATTAAGCTGTATGTTAGCGGTGATAATCCGGAATTCGCCCCGGATATTCTGAATATCCTCCAGCCGCGCGCTGATATAATCCTGCAATCCGTTTATTTCAATATTTTTGCACGCAATCTCGACCGCGACCGGGTCGTTGTCAATGGCCTCCGCGCGCCGAACGCCCAGCGTAACGGCCGCTAACGCAAGTATACCGCTGCCGCACCCCACATCCAACAGGTTTATGTCCTGTCCCTTCCAGGCGGGCAAGGGATGATCCGTCAAGTCACTGAGCGCTTCCAGGCAGAGCCCGGTTGTTTCGTGCTGACCCGTGCCGAACGCCATGCCGGGATCGATAATTATGACGCGCTCTCCCTGCCGGGCGGAATACTGTTCCCACGAAGGAGCAATTACCAGTTTACTTCCGACTTTGATCGGCTTGAAGCCGTCCTTCCATGTTTCACTCCAGTCGGTGTCTTCAATGGAAAATCTGGTAAGTTCGCTGGGGCCGTACTGGGGCTCTGTTTCCGCCATACGATCCAGGAAGTTGCGCAGGAGAAGCGTAAACTGTTCGGCGTCCCGGTCCGCGCCGATGTACGCCAGTATCTCCACCTTGCTCGGTTCCGGTTCGCGTATTTCCACCCCGTCGAGGCCCGTTTCGACCAGATAATTTACAATGATTTCTTCCAGTTCCGCCGCGACTCGGATTTTAACGCCTTCCCAGCGCGGCGCCGGGGTATCAAGCTTTTTCAAAAAAATATTCCTTCCTGCCCCTATGAATTAGCCGCAAAATCGGCGTGACGCGCTTATTTTCTTCCCCGATCATGCGATATCCCGAAGGATTTGATACATATACCATATATTTCCCCACACTTCATTTTTACTTCCTCCCACTTCCCCTCAACTTCTTTTTGCTTCCGCGCAGCTTCCGTTTTTTTCCGGCGATGAAAAATATCGCGCTCCCGCCTGCGTTTGGCCGTATATTTTCACTCCATAACGGCGATTCAAAAGACGATTTTTGGCAGATCGGGAGAAAAAATGTAACCCCGCGGCTTACCCTGCTGGCGGAAAATCAATTTTTCCATAATACGTTCATGGGGAGGCCCACCCGGACATGGGCGCCTGCGTCAACAAACGCGGAACCGCCCTTGCGCGTTCCCGTCAGGTCCGGACCTCCCCCCACGTTGACGCCTTTGCGCGGTCATTTTCCCCCGCGTTGTTTATCTTTTCGTTTTTGTTCCGAAATTATTCCGGTACCGAGTAAAGGCCGGGCTGAATCATGGGGAAAAAATACTTGACTTGCGGAAAGACGGCGTGATACCGTCCCCCGTGAATGAATAGTCATTCATCCCTGAACTCCGATCCCTCCCGAAACTCTAAATCACGATATGCGTAACGACAGGAAAAACACCGATAAGTTCAATCGAATCATTCGGGCCGCGGTAAAAATTTTCGCCCGTAAAGGTTTCTTTAATTCCAAGGTATCCGAAATAGCGCGCGAAGCCAAAGTGGCCGACGGCACTATTTACCTGTACTTCCAAAACAAAGATGATATTCTTATAAGCCTCTTTGAAATTTTGATGGATTCCATCCTGCTCGATATCAAGGAAAAGCTCGCCGAAGAGCCCGATCCTGTGCAAAAAATCAAGCTGTTCGCCCTTCATCATTTGCAGATATTGAGGACCAACCAGGAAGCGGCGGAAGTCATCCAGGTGGAACTTCGCCAGAGCACTAAATTTATGAAGGAATACAAAAACGAAAAATTCTTGCAATATCTAAATATAATATCGGATATCGTCAAAGAGGGCCAGAAAAAAGGCATATTTCGTGAAGATATTGTCCCTGGTGTCGCAAAAAGAGCCTTTTTTGGCGCTCTGGACGAAATGTCCCGCTACTGGGTGCTTTCGTCCAAAAAGCAGTACGACATCGAAACGGCCGCCGAGCAAATCAGCGGACTTTTTATCAACGGGATGAGCTATCGCTCCCTTTCATAAGGCTTTGATCGGTTCCGCTTGAATCGCCTCCTCGCAGAGCGTTCATCGAGCTGGTAACCATATCTCTAAATAAAGGAAAAAGGAGGTCGCCGTGGATATTATTGTTTGCGTAAAACAGGTGCCTGACACCGAAACACAGATCAAGATCAATTCTGATGGCACGGGAATCGTCACTGACGACATCAAATGGGTCATGAACCCCTACGACGAATTCGGCGTGGAGGAAGCCCTGCGTCTTAAGGAGAAATTCGGCGGCACGGTCACCGTGGTCAGCGCGGGAACCAAAAAGGTTACCGAAACCATTCGCACCGCCCTGGCCATGGGCGCCGACAAGGGCGTGATGGTCGCCGATGACGCGGCCCTGAATGGCGATGGCTACGCCACGGCCAAGGTTCTGGCCGGCGTTATCAAGGGCCTGCCGTGTGACCTTATATTCTGCGGCCAGCGCGCGGTGGACGACGACTGCGGCGTGGTCGGCGCCACGTTGGCGGAGCTGCTGGGAGTGCCCAACGTTTCACTGGTTACCAAGCTGGAGTTCGATGACGGCGGGTCCTCATTCACGGCCTCCCGCCCCGTGGAAGGCGCCACGCTCAGGATTCAGGGCGCTCTTCCGGCCCTGATCACCTGCCAGAAGGGTTTGAACGAACCCCGTTACGCCTCCCTGCCCGGGATCATGAAGGCCAAGAAAAAACCCTTGGACGAAAAATCCCTGGCCGACATCGGCGTTGACGCGTCGGAAGCCGGAAGCGCCGGATCGAAGATCAAAATCGTCAAGATGACCCCGCCGCCCGAACGAAAACCGGGACAGATCATTCAAGGCGAAACGCCCGAGGAAAAAGCGGCCACCCTGGTTAAGCTTCTGCATGAAGAAGCCAAGGTTGTCTAGCTTCAGCCACTGGGCGAGTTCGATCTAATCAGCAACCGGTTATCAATATAAGGAGATTTTGATCATGGCGAATATAGTTTTAGCCGTAGCGGAACAACGAAAAGGTGATATCCGCAAAATTACGTATGAAGTTATCAGCGAAGCCAAGCGCCTGGCCGAGAGCCTCGGCGGAACCTGCGCGGCGGCGCTTCTGGGAAGCGATATGGAAGGCAAGGCGGCCGCCCTGGGCGCCTACGGCGCGGAAACGGTCTACGTGGCCGACGACGCGCGTCTGGCCGACTACACCACCGACGCCTACACCGCGGTCCTGGCCGACATAGTGAAAACCGTGCAGCCGGCGGTCCTGCTGATCGGCGCGTCCGTGCAGGGAAAAGACCTGTCGGCCCGCCTGGCGGCCCGGCTCGGAGTGGGCCTCGCCATGGACTGCACCGCGTTTGAAATCGCCGGCGGCGCGCTGCTGGCCACCCGGCCCATGTACGCCGGCAAGGTTTTCGGCCAGTTCAGTCTGGAAGGAAACACCCCCATGATGGCGTCGGCCCGCCCCAACGTCATGCCCGTGAACGAACCGGACGGTTCCAAGTCCGCCGCCGTGGAAAAAGTCGCGGTCAACCTCGACGATTCCCAGCTCAAGACCAAGCTGGCGGAAATGGTGCCCGATGAAAGCGGCCGGCCCGACCTGACCGAAGCCGAAATCATCGTCTCCGGCGGCCGCGGCATGAAAGACGGCGAAAACTTCAAAATCCTGGAAGCCCTGGCCGATGTGCTCGGCGCCAGCGTCGGAGCTTCGCGATCCGCGGTCGACGCCGGCTGGCGCGCCCATAAGGATCAGGTGGGACAGACCGGTAAGGTGGTCACGCCCAATCTGTACATCGCTTGCGGTATTTCCGGCGCCATTCAGCACCTGGCCGGCATGGGCTCTTCCAAGTATATCGTGGCCATCAACAAGGACGCCGACGCGCCCATCTTCACCAAGGCCGATTACGGTATCGTGGGCGACCTGTTCGAATACGTGCCCATCCTGACCGAAGCGTTCAAAAAGGTAAAAACCGAATAGCTGTATGGAACACGGGGGCTTTACGCCCCCATGATGCGCATGGGCGCCTCCCCATAAGAGGGTGTCGATTTTGAATTTTGAGGGAGGGAACTTTTAGAGAAAGTTCCCTCCCACGCCCACTCTCAAAACCTTAACTTATTGAAAACACAATCATTCAGGCAAGCGTGTTCTCATTTCGAGCGGAGCGGGAAATCCCCCGCAGGGGGCGCGTCCCGCGAATAGCGGGATCTGCGAGGGGCGAAATTCTCCGGCGCGATTTCTTTTTCATGCTTTTATCGACAGCCTCATAAACCGCGAGGCGTCCTTATCTGCGCCACTCCCTTTTTTCTGCGCGGCGCCCAACGGCGCGCTTTTACCGAGGATGTTATGGACTTGAGTAATCTGCGGGTGCAGGGAAAAAAAGCCGGTCTTCGAACAGGACGCTCCGGCGTCGACGCAAAGCGTCCCACCCTGATTCTGACGCACGGATCGGGCGGCAGCTCCTTGTCCTGGCTACAGCAGCTCAACGGCCTGGACGGGGACATGAACGTGATCGCTCCCGATCTGCCCGGCCATGGAGACACTCCCGGCGGGCCTATAACCAAGGTGGAGGATTACGTTTCCTGGATCACCGAGTTCATAGAAGCCGCGGGACTGGGCAAAGTCATTCTGCTGGGCCATTCCCTGGGAGGCGCCATCGCGCAACGGACCGCGCTGGACCGGCCGGACCTCCTCAAGGCGCTGGTGCTGGTCGGAACCGGGGCCCGGTTGCGGGTAACCCCTCAAATTCTTGACGGAATCAAGGAAAATTTTGACGCTGTCGCGCGCATGGTGGCCAGATATTGCTACACCAAGGACGCCCCGGCCGACCTTTTGCGGCAGGCCACCGAAATCACCCTCCAGGTTTCGCCCGACATCCTGCACGGCGATTTTTCAGCCTGCAACCAGTTCGACGTCATGAACGATGTCGAACGTATCGACCTCCCCACCCTGATCCTGGTGGGAAGCGCCGACGTCATGACCCCCGTGAAATATTCCCAATATCTGCACGAAAAAATCAAAGGCTCCAAACTGGAAGTCATAGAAGGCCAGGGCCACGGCCTCATGCATCAGGCCGTCGACGCCTTCAACAAGCCCATCATTTCCTTTGTGAAAAGCCTGTAAAATAGGCGGGGACGAAAGCTCCGAAAAGGAGTACATGGATACCTTCTCCCTCTGGGAGAAGGCTAGGATGAGGGTTTAAAAGTAATGCGGGGGATGCGCATCCCCCTCGCCCCCTTTTGAGATTTCTCGCTGCGCTCGAAATGACCAACGCCTGATCGCGCATGTACGCCAGCCCGGACGACTGAGACCAAAATTCCATCCTGTTCCACATTATCGCGGGCGAGGCGCCTTCGCACAATGATGATCATACTGATAATAGGGTTTCAAAGCGCAGCTTTGACCGACAGCGCGTGTTCCAAGCGCAATGTGGGAACGAGAAAAACTCGAAAGGAGGAGTTTCCATGGTGAATCATCTACCGAAGAGTAACCACGCCTCTCTATCGGAATTCGAGACCAAGGTCGCGTCCGAAGTGGCGATCTGGAGACAGGCCGAGTGGGGCGATATGCGCGTTGGTTACGAGACATACCTGTCGAATTTCGACGACACGGAGCTGCTTAAAGGCCTTCCCGACGACAGGTGTCAATGCCCTCACTGGGGGGATATCTTATAGCCGGGGCATATGACTGTCCGGTACGCCGATCATGAAGAAGTGGTGAACGCGGGAGAGCTGTATTACATGGCGCCGGGGCACACAATGGCCACAGAGGCCGTTACCGTCCTCATTGAGTTTAGCCCCAGGGGAGAATTTCGAAAACTGACGGAGATTGCCGAGAAGAACTTTGCGCGTATGAATAAGTAGATCGCTGGGCCGCTAAGGCGAAGCCCATCTGCAGCGGGCCGAACAGGCGCGGACAGCAAAAAACGGTATTCTTTCACAGCCTCGCAACTTGGGAACGAAAAATAAATTATCCAGAAAATGGTATTTTCACTCCTCTTTCCGCAGTCGGAGGAATGGATAATCTCTTTTTTGAACGATAAAACGGAAAAAAGGAAATTAAAAAGTTGACAAAAGGTGACGAGCAAGAATATAAATGAAGCATGAGCGAAACATCATTAAATAAAAAGTTGAATCTTGAATCTATCGAAACTTGCCTGGAAAACTTGGGTCTGACACAAACAAAAGTGGCTGACTCTCTGGGTGTATCGCGTCAAACCGTTTCTCAATGGCTGAAAGGATCGAAATTTCCGCGACCAGCAAAGCTATTGGGATTGGCAAAGCTGTTAAAATTACCGTTTAATGATTTGGTTATCAAGACAGACACCTCCATGGAGCCGGTGGTAGCATTCCGAAAAAAGGGTACCCATAGGATTTCCGATGAATATCTGGAAAATGCAAGGGATAAAGGATATCTTCTGCAACAACTCATTGACTACCTCCCTTTTGACAATTTATCAAAACCGCCTTCTTTAAGAAACCCATTAGTTGATTACGAGTATATCCAGACAGCCGCCAATAGGGTCCGGCTCGATATTAATAAATCCGTGCGGGATGAAGTTCGTTTTGAAGACCTGATAAATTTCTTTATTCAGCACCATGCCGTTATTATACCTGTCTTCTGGGGAAACGTTGACCATCATCAAAATGCGCTGCACGTATATCTACCAGCATCGATGACTACCTGGATATACATCAACTTGGATAGCAAAATACATGATTTCAAATTTTGGATGGCGCACGAGTTGGGCCACATCAAAGCACCTGAGTTGCCGCCGGAGGAATCGGAAGATTTTGCGGATCTTTTTGCCGCAGCATTACTCGTGAGCCAGGACCTTGCCGAGGAGGAATACTACGCCCTCACAGGGATGCGTAACAAAGGGCAACAGATCAACAGGATTAAAGAAACTGCAGATGAACTGATTGTATCCCCACTGACAGTCTATTACGAGGTCAACAGGTTTGCCGAGCATAATGAAAAGCCAAAGCTTGATCTGGAATCCAACCAAGAGATATTTAAAGCAACCACTGTATTTCAGAGGCAATACAAGTCTGTTGCACAATACCTCTTTGAAAATCTCCCGCCCTCACCCAAAAAGTACATAACTGTTGCCGAAAAGGTCTTTAATACTCCTTTTTTCGAGGCGCTTAAAAAGCTGCCCCCATCTAAAAAATCTATTGGTTTTTTGCAAGAACTCCTTAATCTATCTCCAGCTGACACACATTCAATTCGCGAAGAGATCTGCTGATGGCGTGTTCTATCCTGATTGACTCCTGCTCATATTTTCGCCTCGCCCAGAGCCTTCATCCTCTTCTTAAGACCGAGTTTTGCGAGGATGGTCATTCTCTTGGAGTCATAAAGGAACTGCAGGAGGAGTACAAAAAAAACTCCTCCTTAAAACATAAATTTTTCTGGGTTGATCAAGAAGAATATGCAGAAAATAGGAAGAGGTGTTTTACTTTAACCTCTAACCAAAAGTCGGATATTAACAATGCATTCTATTTCATCCGGGAAACAGTGCGGGATATGCAAATCGGGGTGTCACGGGTTGATATCATTGGTCTAGCCCATGCTCATGTGCTTGAAATCCCAATTGTAACTGACGATTCCGGCCTTCTTGAGCTTGCTAGGGAATATGAGGTGAAAGCATATAAAACCCTTGAACTGCTCAAAATCATGTATGACTGCGGTCATGTCACCATTGAACAGGTGAGAGCAATTGCAAGCTATTGGCAGTATCTTAAAGACTGGCCGAAAGACTATGATAGAGATTTTAAACGGCTATTCGGCGAACCGATACCTTGAAAAAAGTACTTCATCGGTCTTAAGAAGCATCCAGCAAGGACTTGAGTGGCGGCTCGTTTGGCTACTCGCCTTCGAGGAAAGATAAATGTCGCACTATCGAATTGGATATGAAGTCGTCCGTAAATCTTCAGACGCCTTCTAATTCTTTTTAATCTCCTCCCCAAGTCGTACTTGTGAACGCATCTATCATAGGAAGCTTGACTCCAACCATATAATTTCATCGAGTACCGGAACCACGAGCGAGTCTTGGGCGCGGGTAATGAAATGAGGCGCATCAATTCTGCGATTTTATAGCGACCTCGCATAATGATGATAAGGTTTCAAAGCGCGATTTTGGAACGGTTAATAAAAGCATTCCGGTTCCTTGCGCTCTGTCCACTTTTGACTTACCCGTATGGCGATGTCTTTGATTATGCCGGGTTTCATGGTCGCGGCGTTCTCAAGGCAGGACTTGATGCAGGCGCAGCATAAAACGCATTTTTCCTTATCATGGGAAAAACCATTCTCTAAATCGATGGCCCCCACGGGACACGCCTCCGCGCACACGCCGCAGTTGGAACACGCATCGCTGATTTCTATGAAATCAACGGAAAACAATGGCAGCAAATCTCTATAGGGATAGGCGCCGGGAACGCGTATATCGGAAACGTCGTCGACTGACGAAATTGATTGAAGTCTTTCCTTAATTTTGCGGCCAAACAGTTCCGCATGATGCAAGTCGGTTGAGTCGGGGCGGCCGGCGGCGATGGGCGCGTCGGAGATTGAAAAGGAGTGTTCCCCAATAAACGCGGCGCAGGCGATCGGCATACCGCCACGTTCTTTCACAATGTCCTTGAGCTCAAGCAGGGCGTCGTCATAGGCGCGATTGCCATAGACCACAACGCATACACTCGGTGTTTTATTCGCTCTTATGGCATGCAGCCACTCACTTAACAGGGCCGGTACCCGTCCGTTATAAACCGGAATACCGATAATAAGCAGCTCATTGTCCGATGTTTGCAATGGCTGGCTACGCGCCTCCGGATTGGTAACATCTACCAGTTCCGCGGCGCTTAGATCAATTCCGCGAGCTATGGCTTGAACAATCGCTTTTGTGGTCCCGGTTGGTGAAAAGCAGGCCAGTATCACTGACTCTATGTTCATGGCATATTCCCTGCGCCCTCTTTGACGCCATCAACCTCGTTCCCAAGCGCAGAGGCTGTGAAAGAATAGTCTTTAAATGATAAAATAAATATATTATATAAAATATATAAATATAAAAATAAAGCTTT
>ENA-OSEO01000302-OSEO01000302.1-sediment-metagenome-genome-assembly--contig:-NODE-302-length-137186-cov-8.084035_pt1 | contig 137186 bp, 139 predicted proteins | sample MGYA00237883_ERZ534232 | MGnify/ENA metagenome assembly ERZ534232
TGGAGAACCTATGGAAAAAAACTGAATGGCAAGCCTACTGCTGTGATCAATTAGGACATTTCTATTTAGCCTTGACAAAGGTTTAACTATGACAGAAAATCGGTCTGTGAATCTGAGCTTATTCGCGAAGAATCTGATTTTAACTCAGCAGGATCGCTTGCCAACGCAAAGATCCTTCGTTTCACTCAGGATGACAAAAATGCGCTCAGGATGACAAACCAATCGATTTAATCTTCTCCAACCGTGCCGTATCAGTCATGTCCATCTGTAATGGTGTGACGGAGATGAAGCCTTGTTTGATTGCGCCGTAGTCGGTACGGTCTTCCACCAATCCTGAAGGGGCGTCGCCGCCAATCCAGTAATAAGGTACGCCGCGGGGATCCATGCGTTTTTCCAACATGTCGTGATAAAGTCGGACACCCTGCCGGGTGAATTGCACACCGGTATAATCGCCTTCCGGGCGGTAAGGAATGTTGATGTTCCAGATCGGAGCCGGCATGGTACCATCCCACATATCGAGCAGTTGGGCAATGATCCTGACTGCTGCCTGGGCTGCCGCTTCATACTCGAGGGGACCCTGGTGATGTTCCGGTGCATCGATGGAAACGGCAAAACCGGGCACGCCGTTGATGGCACCTTCCATGGCTGCCGTGACAGTCCCTGAATAGGTGACGTCCAGCCCAACATTGGCATTGGGGTTGATCCCGGAAACGACTGCATCGAATTCGAGCTCCAATGCCCCCATCATCGCCAGCGCAACACAATCAGACGGTGCTCCGTCGGAGCTCCAGGCTTGGCTGCCATCGGCGAGAGTCGCAGAGCGTACCCGCAAGGGTCGGCTCATGGTCTTCACATGCCCAGAGGCAGACCAGTTATGGTCGGGTGCCAACACGCTGACTTCCACTCCGTCCATTTGCCGAACGGCTTGCGCCAATGCTAACAAACCGGGGGCCGTGACCCCATCATCATTGGTTACCAGGATTTTCTTAGTCATTCAACCTCTTAATGGCGTTTTCTCTTCTTCTTGTTTGATTTGGAAGCGGTTGCCTTGTTCTGCGCGGTTTCGCCCTCAGCTTCGGCGGGTTTGACCGGGCGATAGCGGAACATATAGCTGATCACGCCCTGGCGGACCTCGCTAAGGAGATCGCTGAACATGGTGCTTGCCTGGCGTTTATACTGCACCAGGGGATCGCGTTGGGCATACGATTCCATGCTGATAGACACCCGCAGGGCTTCCATCTTGGTCAGGTATTCCACCCACGATTCGGTGATGGTGCGGAGAAGTAAATCGCGGTAGATGCGGTTTTGGGTTTGGTTGCCCATCACGGTCTGAATGCGTTCAGCCAGATCATCCTCGATATCCGGGATGGATTTATCGACAACTTGCTGCCATACAGAGTCACCTAGTTCCGCATTCAGTGCGGTACGGGTCTTCTCTGGTAAACCAGACAACTTGAGCTCGTTTAACAGCAGCTGGCTCCATTCGTGTGCCCCAAAAATTTCAGCCAATTTTTCTTCCGCATTTCCAAGATGCTCAAGAATCCGATTGCTGAGCATCTCACTGGATTGCCCGCTGATCTCATCGGCGATCACAAAGACATAATTCAGGCGGCTGTGGGTGCGCATCTCGCGTTTGTGAGTGCGTTCATCAAAGCCGATGTGCTTGCCCTGGGTGGTGAGCTGGAGCACTTTCAGGAGGGCGTCGTCGTCCTCGAGAGCTTCTTGCATAAGCTCCTGATTACTGTCCAGATCCCGTGCTACTTCCTGGTTTTCGCCAAACAAGCGTTCTGTGCGCCGGTTCAGGCTTGATATGATTTGATCATTCATCTGTGCCCGTAGTTCGCTGTAGGGCAGGTTAGCCAGGTCAGCCGGTTTGAGTGCCCATTTTTCGCCAAAACGGCGTTCAAAGGTCATGAGCAAGCGGCGGGCGACATTGAGGGTCATGCTGGAACGTAAAACTTCGGTCAACGGTTTCTTCAGACTGCGGGGATCTTCCTGCAGGGTTTGGATCTCTTTTGCCCCCAGTTTAATGGATGAGCCGAGAATGGTGCCAAGTTCTGCCTGGTAATCGTGCCTTTCCTCGGGGTCCAGACTTTCCAGGTAGGCATCCAACGTATCCTCGCCGGCTTCAATTTGCGTTTTTAGATTTTGCTCGTAGTGACTGAATAACTCCGCAGCACCAGCCTGGACATGGTCATTTTCGATCTCCACGGTTTGTTTTGCCAGCTTGAGGATGTCGCTTTTCAAGGTTTCGACTTTGTTCGCATCTGCCAACTTATCCATTACAGACTGGAAAGTGAAGGAGGGGTAAGTACCAAAATCGGTGTTGATGCTGGGCTGGATTTCTTCCAGATATGCCAGCAGTTTCCAGGGACCTTCCGCATCCGCCATGCCCGATTCAACCCGGGTGCGTAATTCAGTTTGAAGCATTTCCGAGACATCTTCGTGCAAATCATCCTTGGTGAAGATCTTGTCGCGTTCTTTGTAAATGCGGTTGCGCTGGGTGTTGAGGACGTCGTCATATTCCAGGAGGTGCTTGCGCACATCAAAGTTGGAACCTTCCACCCTGGTTTGAGCCTGCTCAACCAGTTTGTTGATCATATTCATTTCGATGGGCATGTTCTCATCAATCTTGAAGCGCGAGAGCATATTTTCAAGCTGCTCTCCACCAAACATGCGCATCAGGTCGTCTTCGAGGCTGAGGTAAAAGCGAGATGAGCCAGGGTCTCCCTGGCGACCAGCACGACCGCGCAGTTGATTGTCGATACGGCGCGCTTCGTGCCTTTCTGAGCCGATGACGTGTAAGCCGCCCAATTCCCGAACTTTTGCCATATCTTCCATATATCGGACGAAAGTATCAAGCGCGGTTTGCTCTTCTTCTTCCTCCAGATCGACCTGCAAGTTCTTGACTGCCTCCAGGCGTTCGGGCATGGTCATGTTGTAAGGATCTGCCTGGCTATACTTTGCCAGAACCCGGTTGACTCTTGAGAGAAGAGCCTCATTCAACTCACCGCCCAGCTTGATATCGACACCGCGACCAGCCATGTTGGTGGCAATCGTGACTGCGCCAAAGGCTCCTGCTCCAGCAATGATCAGGGACTCTTCGGTGTGTTTACGGGCATTGAGGACCTGGTGAGGAACGCCGCCATCAAAAAGTGGCTGAAGCCTCGCCCAATCCTTGTCTTCCAGGTAGAGGGCTTCGAGTAGAGCCGTCCTGTTGCTTTCATCGTTAAGATCCATACTGGTCAAGCCGTAGTCGCGACCGAGACGGCGTAATTCTGCCATTCGTAATTGGTCCAGCGGCTCATTGAGGGCAGTCAGTTCGGGTGCATCGAGGTAATCCTCCACTTTTGCACCTTTGGCTTTAAGCCAGGCATTTTTGATCAGGCTGACTTGCAGCAAGCGCCGTACCTGTTCGGGCGCCAGTCTCTCGGACAGGCGTTCAGAGCTTTCCACTGAGGTCGTACCCACCAACTGGGGTCTGCCGATCACATGATATCGGATAATTTCCATGACCATGGCGCGGATTTTACCTTCAGTGGTGCGATAGATCACATCCGGGTAGTCTTTTCGTTTGTAAAAGAGGGGTGTCTGGGTGGAATCGCCATCCTCAAAATAGTAGGTATATTTGTAACCTTCCTGGTCTTTGGTTTCTTCGGCTTTCAAGCCCGAATCACCTCGTTGAGCCTTGTATTCAAGGTTTGAGGGAATCGCCAAAACATCCAGCCCGTAAATCCGATAGAACTCTTCCTTTTCGGTCAGTGCTGTACCAGTCATGCCAGCCAGTTTGTTGTACATGCGGAAATAATTCTGAATGGTAATGGTGGCGTGTGTGATATTTTCTGCCTGGACTTTGACGCCTTCTTTTGCTTCAACAGCCTGGTGCAAACCATCGGACCATCTTCTTCCGGGCATCATGCGACCAGTGAATTCATCCACGATGATGACCTCTCCAGCTTGCACGATGTATTCTTTGTTACGATGGAAGAGATGTTGAGCACGCAAAGCCTGCTCCAGGAAGCCTATCAGGCGAGCTTGTTCCGGGGTGACGTCTTCCGGTCGCTCCGGGTCGGAAAGCTCCATTCCAAGCATTTCTTCCACATGTGCCAAACCAACTTCGGTCAGAGAGATCATTCTCTCTTTCTCACCAATTTCATAATCTTCGGGGTTAAGCGCTTTGACGACCTGCGCCATTCGAATGTAATTTTCAGAATCTTCATGAGCCGGACCGGAAATGATCAGGGGGGTACGGGCTTCGTCGATCAGGATGTTGTCAACCTCGTCGATGATGGCGTAATTGTGCCCACGCTGGACGCGCTGGGTCCACTGCATCGCGATGTTATCACGCAGGTAATCAAAACCGAATTCGCTGTTGGTGCCATAGGTAATGTCAGCCAGGTAGGCAAGCTGACGTGAGGTCTGGCGCAGGAAGTTTTGATCTTCGTTGAGCGAACGCTCATTGGGGTCGTAGATATAGGCTCGGGGGCTGCCTTCCACGGCAGTGATCGACTGTAAAATACCAACACTCAACCCCAAAAAATGGTAAATTGCACCCATCCAGCGTCCGTCACGGCGCGCCAGGTAATCGTTGACAGTGATCAGGTGTGCACCTTTGCCCTCAAGCGCGTTCAGGTAGAGAGGCAGGGTAGCTGAGAGCGTTTTGCCTTCGCCTGTACGCAGTTCTGAGATCGCTCCTTGATGCAGATTAATACCGCAGATCAGCTGGACGTCATAATGACGCTGACCGAGCACTCGTTTGCTTGCCTCACGAACTGTGGCAAACGCCTCGGGCAAAAGTTTGTCCATGGTTTCGCCCTTTTTCAGGCGCTGGCGGTATTCGTTCGTTTTTTCTTTTAGCTGCGCATCGCTCAGCTTTTCAAATTGTTCTTCCAGGGCATTGATTTGGTCAACAGTCACAACCAATTCTTCAATTTTTTTCCGATGCGGATCGCCTTTTAGGAATTGGGTAAATTTCTTAAACATAGTTTTTCTTCCTTTAATGACGGTCAGATTGGTACCAAACCGCAAACGTAGATTATAGCATAGGCTAATCCTTCTACTTTTATTGTTTTAACATAACAACCGGGATTAAAATAAAGACAACTTTGGAGGTAAAACGATGGAAGAACGCAGTTGTCTCGGTGTTGGATGTGGGTGCATTGGCGCTATGATCTTATTGACAATTTTATTCCTCTTACTTGTTTGCGGACTGATTATCTGGGCAATCATTGGTGTTGCGGATGTTCAGTATCAACTTGATTCAGGAGCGCAACTTCTGATCGTTTTGATGCCATTAATTTAGTTATAGATAAAGGAGTTGCTATGACAGTCTCTGTTAAAAAGACACATTTTCTAATCGTCGGTGGTGGTATTGCCGGCGTCAGTGCTGCAGAGGCGATCCACAAGGTCGACCCATCTGCAGATATCACCTTGATTTCAGATGAACCCAGCTTGCCCTATTTTCGGATGAGTCTGACACGTTACCTGGCAGGAGAAATAGGGCGGGACCAACTCGAATTGCATAGTGAGGGTTGGTACCTGGAAAACCACATCAATATTATTGTTGCTGCGCAGGTGAGAGACATCGATTCCCAAACGAAGATGGTGACGCTTGATGATGGACGAGTTTTCCAATATGAAAAACTCATCCTGGCGAACGGTGCCAGTCCCTTTGTACCTCCAATTCCGGGAAAAAATTTGGAGGGTGTAATGACCCTGCGCTTCCTGGAAGATGCAGAGCGAATTACACAGATCTATGACCATCCCGCCAAGGTGGTTTGCGTCGGGGGAGGATTGTTAGGGCTGGAAATTGCTGGCGCGATTGCCAAGCACGGTCTGCATGTGACCGTTGTGGAGGCGCTGGACTGGCTCTTGCCGCGTCAATTAGGCAAAGAGGCTGCGGAATTGCTGCGGCGCCAAATTGAAACGATGGGAATTTCGGTCATTGTGCCGGCTAAAATCTCTGCGCTGGTAGGTGAGGATAGGGTGGAAGGAGTTGAAATTGCATCCAACACGAACGGATCTGAAGCGGCAATCTGTATCCCTGCAGAATTGGTTTTGATCAGTGCGGGCGTGCGCCCAAACGTTGACCTGGCGAAGATGGCAGGGGTTGAAGTGAACCGGGGCGTGGTTGTGAACGAACATATGCAGACCTCCAACCCGGACATCTATGCTGCTGGTGATGTTTGTGAATTCCATGGTATCAACTATGGATTATGGGTACCAGCCAAAAAGCAGGGTGAGGTCGCCGGAAGGCACGCTGCCGGTCAGACCGCCGACTTTGCTGGGGACCCTCCTTCTGCTAAACTAAAGGTACTGGGGATTGATTTGTTCAGCATTGGTCAGTTTGCTCCGACCGAAGAAGGCGACAGGCTGGTGGCTGCAAGGAAAGACGATACCTACGTCGGATTACTCTTCAGAAATGGTGTGTTGGTCGGAGCAAATCTGTTGGGCGAAACCGGACTGGACCCCAAGGTGAAGAAGGCGATTGAGGCCAAAACCGATTTCAGCAGCGTCTTAGGTGATTCGGTAACGTTGGAAGAGGTTGTTGCACATTTGCCGTAAAGATTTTTTCAAAATAATTCGGTATGAATGGGCGGGTTCCAAACCCGCCCCAGGCCTGGATGCCTGCGGCGAAATCGCGTGCCCGGCGAGGACACTGGCACGATCGTTTTAATGAAAAGACAACCGTTGTACGGGCGGGTTCCAAACCCGCCCTAACGCGTTTAGTAGATTAATATCCACTCCCTTTTAAAGACACAGTCAATTCTCTGAGCGAGAAAATTATTTGCGATGTTCGATTTCAGCCTATCTATAGTTCTGCGGGTAAAATAGGGAAAAACAATTAAAGGATGGCTATGGAATACAGAAACTTTGGAAAAACTAGTTACAAACCCTCCGCATTGGGATTTGGGTGTATGCGCCTACCGCAATTATCGGGAGAAGAAGGTGGCATTGATGAGCCTGAGGCTACCCGCATGGTGCGCTATGCCATTGATCAGGGCGTAAACTATGTTGATACTGCCTGGTCTTATCATGGTGGGCAGAGCGAAGTATTCCTTGGCAAAGCCTTAAAAGATGGTTATCGTGAAAAAGTTGCTTTAGCGACCAAAATGCCTTCCTGGCTGATCGAAAAGCAGGAAGATTTTGACCATTACTTCTCCACGCAACTGGAACGTCTGCAAACCGATCACATCGATTTCTACCTGCTGCATACAATGAATCAAAACTATTGGGATACCTACCTCAGGCTGAACGTTTTTGATTGGGCTGAAAAACAAATGGCTGACGGCAAGATCCGGCACCTGGGTTTCTCTTTTCATGATGAATACCCTGTTTTTGAGAAGATCCTGACGGGTTACGACCATTGGGATTTTTGCCAGATCCAATATAACTATATGGATGCTGATTACCAGGCGGGGGAGCGCGGTCTGAAGCTGGCGGCTGAGCACGGCTTGGGTGTGGTGGTCATGGAACCGCTCAAAGGCGGTAAACTGGCAATTGAGGTTCCACCGAACCCGGTCAAGAATGTATTTGACCAGGCTGAAACCCCGCGTAAACCAGCCGAATGGGCATTACAGTGGCTGTGGAATCAACCCGAGGTTGGCGTGGTCTTATCAGGCATGTCCACCTGGGAACAAGTGGATCTAAACCTGGGGAGCGCCAGCCGTTCTGGTGTTGGAAGCCTTTCTCCAGACGAAGTGCGTCTCGTTGAGCAGGCGCGTGATGCCTGGCAGGGGTTGGCACCGGTTGCCTGTACCCATTGCGAATACTGCCTGCCTTGTCCGAGCGAGGTGTTGATCCCTCAAATATTCGAAATCTATAACAACGCCAAGATGTATGAACAGCAGGAGCGCGGTCAGCGCGCATACCAGAGCCAGATAGCGGAAGCCAGCCGGGCGGATGCTTGTATTGAATGTGGAACATGTGAGAGCCTCTGTCCTCAGAACCTGACCATCATCGATTATCTCAAGGATGCGCACGCCTATCTAAGCGAGAGGTAAAAAACGTTGTTCGCTGAAAACCAGGCACAGGAAAGTGAAGAGGGGATCGATCAGAATGACCGACCCTGGATCATCGCCTTGTCAATCCTCCTGGTTATTTTGGTGGGAATCTGGCTGTGGGTGACGCCCTCCGGTTGGTGGGAGAAGATACGCCTCTTAGGTTACGCGGTTTGTCATCAAATCGAAGCCCGCAGCTTTTTCTATCACGACCTGCAATCGCCGTTGTGTGCACGATGTACTGGTATGTACCTGGGCGGGCTTCTGACCGTTGTTTACCAGGCCTTCCAGGGGCGTAAAGGAAAATTTCCGCCAATCTGGGTTTCTGTGATCCTGGGGATGCTTTTCATTTGGTTTGGTGTGGATGGGGCTAACTCCTTCCTACATTTCTTCCCCGGTTTCAACCTGGGATATCAACCCTCCAACCTCTTCCGGCTGATCACGGGCACAGGTGTAGGGCTGGTGATAGGGGCAATCTTGTTGCCGCTCTTCAACCAAACTGCCTGGGCAGACTGGGTCAACCGTAGTTTTTTCGAGAAATGGTACAGCTTTCCTGTGCTTCTTTTGTTAGGAGGGCTTCTGGTGGTGGGTGTTTACAGCCAGCAAGCGCTGGTACTCCTACCCGCCATGTTCCTTTCAGGTTTGAGCGTAGTGGTGCTGCTTGGTTCGCTCCATACTGTTATCGCTTTGATGTTGACCCGCCGTACAAACAGGCAGCTGACCTGGAAACAATTGAGGCTGCCAATCTTAATCGGTTTGAACCTGTGTTTTTTTCAGATCTTGCTGACAAGCCTGTTGCGATACCTCTTGACAGGCACCTGGGCGCCGTTAGACCTGTGATTATCTACGGTTGCCATTGAGCAACCCGGCTATAATTATGCTTGTCGGGAGGTTTATCACCCGGCAGGAGGAGTAATCATGACAGAAATTATTGGGGGTGTCTTAGGCGCGTTTGGGCTTTCAGCGTCTGCTGGTCTTAACGCTTACATCCCGCTATTAGTAGTGTCGCTCTTAGCCAGATTCACTAACCTGATCGAACTGGCTGAACCATGGAACACGCTGGAGAGTTGGTGGGTGATTGGCGTTCTGGCTGTTTTGGGAACCGTGGAAATGGTAGCAGATAAGGTACCAGCAGTTGATGACGTCAACGATGCAATCCAGACTTTTATCCGACCTGTGGCAGGAGCGATCCTGTTTGCTACCAGTGCCAAAACAATTACCGATGTCAGCCCAGTGCTCGCGATGATCTGTGGATTGTTGGTGGCAGGATCGGTCCACGCCGCGAAATCTTTGGTTGCCAGACCGGTGATCGAAGCCAGTACGGCTGGTTTGGGCGTACCGGTGGTCAGTACACTCGAAGATGTGTTTGCAACGGTCATTTCAGTTTTAGCGGTCGCATTACCGATTTTGATGGTCATCGTGGTTTTCCTGATGATCTGGCTGACAGCCTTGTTTGTCAAGCGGATCAGAAAACCGCGTTCGAATATTATTGAAAGTGAAATCTAAGGAGAAAAATGACTGATAACGAAGTGAGATATGAGAATGTTGAAGAAACCACCTCGGTCTGGGCAATTTTAAGCCTGATCAGTGGCATTGCCAACTATGTCGGGTTGTGGTTTATTGGCGGTATCGCTGCGATCATAACCGGCTATATTGCCAAAAATGAAATCAAGAAGAGCAATGGCAGAGTAGGCGGAACGGGTTTGGCGAATGCCGGCTTGATTCTTGGTTGGGTTGGGATTGGTCTGTCTATCTTGAGTGTTTGTCTCATCATTCTGATTGCAGTAGGTGTGATCGGTGGTAGTATTGCTTTATGTGGTCCGTTTAGCGACTGGATTAACCAAATCCCTTTGAATTGAAAGGAATTAATAAATGAGCAACCAAGATTTTGTTGATGTCCCTGACTCTAATCCCTGGAACACTCTTCCAGGCGAGGCTCCACAAGCTCCACAGCCTGTTGAACCTGAACCACCTGTCTGGCCTGAAACACCCGCACAGCCTGTTGAACCTGAACCGTTTGTGAGCGAACCAGCGCCTGAGACAGTTTTTACTTCAGAACCAGTTCCAGCCCCGCCTGAACCAGTCATCTATGACCCGGTTCGTGATGAGCATGAGCCCTTCGTTGATGTGAAACCGAGCTCGGATGGTTTTGAGTCTGCTCCTTCTGCACCAAAAGCCCCACCCATCCCTCAGCCACCGGCTGAGAAGAAGAGAATGAGTGGTTGGGTGATCGCTCTGATCGTGCTGCTGGTTTTGTGTATTTGCGTGTTGGTGCCGATCATCGTGGTTATCTTCCTGGTAGCCAGTGGTCAGTACACGCTCGAATGGTCTTACCTGATAAACTCAGCCTTGAGCCTGTTGTAATCAAGATTATTTTTTGGTTATGAACTAAAGCGGGTTGGCATATTTGCCAGCCCGTTTTTAATGCCTTGTGATAGCGAGACCGGTCAGGAATCGTTACTGGAAGGTGATTCTCCCTGATGTTATGGATGTCATAGTACAAAAATTTTCAAATCGGTGCACAGGTTATTAAAATACTAAAAAATACTCTTACAAAATAAGAGGAAAGGATAATCCATATGAGAAAAATAGTGACTTTTCTTTGGTTTAACAACCAGGCAAAAGAAGCGGTGGATTTTTATCTATCGCTGTTTAAAGATGCAAAAATAGTTAACACATCTTATGTAACAGAGTCAGTAGCAAAAGCATCCGGAATGAAGTCTGGAGATTTATCAACAATTGACTTTGAACTGAATGGACAAAACTTTACTGCCCTGAATGGTGGGCCGATGTTTACTTTTAATGAGGCTATCTCAATACAGGTAAACTGCAAAACTCAGGAAGAGATTGATTATCTTTGGGAATCGCTATCCAAAGGCGGCGAACAAGTTGCTTGCGGATGGCTTAAAGATAGATATGGTTTATCTTGGCAGATTGTTCCGGAAAGCCTGGATGTCATGATGCGTGATCCAGACACTGCGAAAGCTGATCGGGTTGCTGCTGCTATGCTTAGTATGCTTAAACTGAATATAAGCGAACTCGAAAAAGCATACAAAGGCGAATAAAAAATAAGCACTGTAAAGTAAACAAAGCGGGTTGGCATTTTCGCCAGCCCGTTTTTTATCCCTCCTGACTGGTTACTCTGGCAAGCATTGCAGGGCTGATTCTGACCAGCCAATGCTAATCGTTTCGCCGATCGAAACAGGGTGGGGAGAATGAACTTGCAGAAGGGTTTGCCCAACCATGACTTCCAGGCGGAAGTATTCACCCATGAAAACGCTGTCACGAACAGTTGCGGGTAGATAATTGGAGGAGTCCGTTGCTTTTCCATCGACGATGGCATCTTCAGGGCGTAGGAGCAGCATGCAATCAGAACCGATCTCAATATCTGATGACGTTGCTAATTTGAATTGACCCAGGTCGGTTTCAACAAGGTTGGGACTGACCAATTTTGCTGGAACCAGGTTGCCAAGCCCCAAAAAAGAGGCGACCCAGGCGTTGGCAGGTTGATTGAACACAGTTTCAGGAGAACCTTCTTGAACCAATAGCCCTTCGTGCAGCAAGAGCAGACGGTCCGCCAGTGCGAAGGCTTCTTCCTGGTCGTGAGTCACATAAATCACGGGTTTCTGACTGTCGTGCAGGCGTTTGCGGAGCTCCTTGAGCAATTCCGTACGCAAATTGTGATCGAGGGCACCCAGAGGCTCGTCCAGCATGAGCAGGTGGGGGTCGGGGGCAAGGGCTCGCGCCAAGGCAACACGCTGTTGCTCGCCACCCGAAAGTTCTGTGACAGGTCGGTCGGCAAAATCCTGCATGCGAATGCTGGCAAGAGCCTTTTCAACCAGAGAGTCAATTTCAGACCTGGAACGCCCCGCCATACGCAGCCCAAAAGCAATATTTTCTGCCACACTGCGATGCGGAAAGAGAGCGTAATCCTGGAACATGAGCCCAAATCCGCGTTCGTGGGTGGGTTTCTGTGTGTAATCCTCGCCATTCCAATATACTTTGCCAGACTTTGGCTCTTCCAGTCCGGCTATGATGCGCAGCATGGTGCTTTTGCCACTGCCCGATGATCCAAGCAGGCAAACCAATTCGCCTTCCTGAACTTCAAAGGTGATGCCCTTGAGCAGGGGTTTGCCGTCATAATCTTTGTAAATGTCTTCAACTCGTAACATCAGAACAACTCCTCACCAGGAAGGCGGATTTTTTCAATCAACAGGCTGCCGGCAGCGCTGGTTATTAGTAGTAAGGTAGACATTGCCAGTGCCTGGCCATAATTTAATGCCCCAGGCTGGGAAATGTAGCGAAAGATAGTGACTGGGATGGTGGGTGTGCGCGCGTTAGCGAGGAAACTGGAGGCACCGAATTCACCTAATGAGATAGTAAAGGAAAACGCCAGGCTGACGATAAGAGCTCGCAGTAGAATGGGCAGGTCAATTTCACGAATTACTTTCCAGGGTTTGGCTCCCATCACCCTGGCGGCTTCACGTAATGAGTTGGGGATGCCTTGAATTGCGGGCATAATGGTGCGCACCACAAAGGGCAACGCGATCAGGGAATGCGCGATTGGGATCAGGATCGGGAAAGGTCCACTGGTCCAGGGCGGCCGATTGAAGGTCAATAGAAATCCCAGTCCAAGAATGACCGCACTGGCACCCAAAGGCAGCATGAATATCGGTTCCAGCCAACGCCTTAAACTTCCCAACCTGGAGAGAGCATAGGCGGTAAGCAAACCCATTGATGTCGCGATCAGCATGGTCAGGACAGAATATACCAGGGAGTTGCGGATGGCAGCCAGTGGGTTGGCGTAGAAAATTGAGCCACTTCGGTTAATAAAAAGTTCGCTGTAATAGCGGGTAGTAAAACCGGTCTCGAATTCACCGCGTTCCCCACGGGCAGCCTCAAAGGTAACCAATGAACGAGAAACGAGGCTTAGGATGGGTGAGACAAACAAGATCACCAATAACAGGCACATCAGGATCACGAATAGTTTTTGCCTCCTGTTGGCAGGTCGTTGGCGAGTTTTTTGCTCGCTGCTTAGGGCGGCTTTACCGAAGCGAGGATTTTTCAACCGGTTTTGAGCCAGGGTTATCAGCAGGGTGACCACCAGTTGGATTACTGAAAGCAAACCCGCCATAGGTAAATTGAAGCGGTTCATTGCTTGCGTGTAGATTTCCACTTCCAGAGTGGCATACTGGGGTCCACCCAGCATAAGCACCACGCCAAAACTGGTGAAATCGAACAGGAAAACCAGTAAACTCGCGCCAAGAATCGTAGGCATCAGCAAGGGCAGGGAGACTTCGCGAAAGGCTTGCCATGGTTTGGCGTTAAGCACACGGGCTGCTTCATCAAAGTGCGGATTGAGGCGTGTGAGGCTGTTGCCGACCATGCGAATGACTATCGAAGTGTTGTAAAAAACATGCGCGAGCAAAATCGCCGGCAGACTGTTCAGTAAATTCAGGGGTGGATTGGATAGGTTGAGCATGTCCATCAGGATCAGGTTCAGCCAGCCCCTGGGACCGATGAGGGTGTTAAAGGCAGTGGCAACAACCACGGTCGGCAGGATGAAAGGCAAGAGGCTGAGCGTGTGCAAGGTCTTTCGCCCGGTGAACTCGAACCTGGAGAAAAGGTAAGCAGCGGGCAGGCCGATCAACAGCGTCAGCAGGGTCGATAGAAAAGCCTGCCAGAAGGTGAAGAGCAGTGGTCGGCTGATCTGATCCCAGCTAAAGAATTGCCAACCCTGGTTAAAGCGTTCGGAGAAAACCTGCCTGAAAATCGCCAACAAAGGCTGATAAAAGAAATACAGAAGAAAGACCAGAGGTATCAGCCACAAAAGCCAGGTCAGGGATCGCGAACGCTTCATTACAGGTTGCTCTCCAGCTACTTTAGCATCAAATTCGTCCAGGCGTTCACCCAGGCATCGCGGTTGGCTGCAATCAGGGCAGGGTCAAGTGAGGCAACGGATTCCGGGATCTGGCTGGCGAGCACAAAACCTTCGGGTAGGACGGCATCAGGCAAAACCGGGAAGACGAACATCTGCATGGGCACATCCTCCTGGAATTCTTTGCTTAGTAAAAAGTCAACGAACTTTTCAGCCAGGTCGCGGTTGGGCGTGTTTTTAAGGATGCCGGCGAACTCCACCTGACGCCAGCACATACCGGGAGCGACCAACGATGCAGTTGGCGATTCGGTCAGTTCGGTTTCGGCGTAGATAAGTTCAGCAGCCGGGCTGGAAGCATACGAAACCACCATGGGTTGAGGACCTTTACCCGAAGAACCGGAGAAATTGGTATAGTATGCGGTTTCCCAATCCGAGACAATCGCGACGTTGTTATCCTTCAGCGACTGCCACCAATCCAGCCAGCCGCTCTCGCTGAATTCGGCGATAGTTGCCATCATGAACGCCAAGCCGGGAGAACTGGTTGCCGGATTTTCAACCACCAGGAGCCCGCTGTATTCCGCCTTGGTCAAATCTTGCAGGGAAGCAGGCAGTTCGAGATTGTTCTCAGCAAACCAGGCTTTGTCGTAATTGATGCAGACATCGCCGTAATCAATGGGTACGACTTTAAAGGTAGGATCGAGCTTGAACTCCTCAGGGATGGAACCCAGCGAGGCGGGTTGGTAGACTTCGAAGAGATCCTGGTCGAGGGCGCGGGAGAGGAAAGTGTTGTCCAATCCATAAAAGACATCTGCTTCGGGTGTCTGGCTGCCAACTGAGGTAAGGATCAGGCGGTTGAGGGCTGAGCCCGTGTCGCCGCCCTGGATGAAGACCAAGCTGGCGTTGTTATCCGCTTCGAACTTTTTCACCAGCTCTTTGCTGACCGAAAAGCTGTCATGGGTCATGACTGTCAGGGTCTGGGGTTGGGTTCCTGGTGTTGTGACTGCTATGGGCGGGCAGGCAGCCAGTACCAGGATAAAAATGGCCAGAAGGGGAAGGTATTTCTTAAACATTTGTGCCTTTTTCTTTGTATGGTGTTGGTTCGATGATATGAAACAGAAACAACTGACCTGATTTCACGGAAACTGATACCTGATTGCTGGTTGCCACATTGCTAACCCCACGCGATTTCCAGGGATAGAGTGTGGCATCCGTAAGTGGATATTGCAGACCTGTAGTAGTGACACCATGAACGGTTTCACCCCAGGGCAAAAGAGAAATCAGAGCGCCTGGAAAAGTTTGCAGATCAATAGCACCGTTTAAATAGTAGATTGTTGTAGAGCCGTGTGAGATGCAGACGCGCAAGCCTTGCAGTTCGGGCAGAGCCAGGAGCGCAAGGTTCCCAAGAGTGTGATCCAGCCGATTGCCGAGAGCGCAAGTAATGATGATATCGGTGAACCCTCGTTGAAGGATTTCAAGCAGTGCCAATTCAAGATCGGTTTCGTCTTTTTCGGGTGGAAAACGCAGAATCTCGATGCCCCATTCCATGCAACCGTCCAATTGCTCCGGGGTGACAGAATCGAGATCACCAATCAGAAGCTGAGGGGTCAAACCCAGCTGAAGAAGATGGCGTAGCCCGCCGTCAACCGCCACCAGGAAATCATCATCCTCTATTGTGAGCGAAGTAGCTTCGGGAAAATCACCGTTAGCGAACAGAACTGCGCGTTTGTAATTTTTCATCAAAAAACCCTCCACGGGGAGGGTTGCTTAAATGGTCCATCTGCATCCCTCCGCCGGTATGATCCGGATCAGGTGTTGCGGGTCGGACCGATTTGGTCCCTCTCAGCCTAAAGGCTCCCCGTGTTATCTGCTTAAAAGATACCACGAAAACATTAGAAATAAAACTTTCGTATATCAGGAATTCAGAGTTAAAGCCAAAAAATATATTAGAAAGTTAACATTTTATGTTAATATAAATGAGGGGGATAGATTCGCTAAAAGCGCTTCAGATGATCTTGCTACGTATGCGTGTAAGCAATGAAACGTGTATATCCGAACCAAAAAGGGGAAGCATGAAGGAGCGACATGGAACAGAAATTTATCGCACGAGAGAAACAACTGAAACAGTTGAATGAAAATCTGGCACAAGCAGTCGCAGGGCAGGGGAGGGTGTGCTTTATCAGCGGCGAAGCTGGCAGTGGCAAGACCACCTTGGTGCAGGAATTTGTCAGGCGAGCCCAAGCCCAGGATAAAAAACTGGCGGTAGCACTCGGTCTGTGCGATGCTCAGACCGGGATAGGGGATGCCTATCTGCCCTTCCGGGAAGTGCTGGGTCAGCTGACAGGCGATGTGGAAGCCAAACTGGCACAGGGAGCCATTACGAGTGAGAATGCCGGCAGACTGAAGAACATGCTGGTGCTGGCTGGTCAGGCTATTGTAGATGTGGGTCCGGACTTAATAGGTGTGTTTGTGCCCGGGGTTGGTCTGGTCACCAAACTGGGTGCCTTTGTGGCAGAAAAGGTGGGCTGGCTGGATAAGCTCGAGAAATTAGTGAACAAGCCCAAGGACAAAGCGGGAGAGAGCGGCATCCAGGAAAGCCACATCTTTGAACAGTATGCCAACGTGCTGTGCCGGATTTCAGAGAAGCACCCACTGCTGATCATTTTGGATGATCTGCACTGGAGCGATACTGCCTCGCTCAACTTGCTCTTTCACCTGGGCAGACGTATTGGAGACCATAAAATCCTGATATTGGGGACTTATCGTAGCGCAGAAGTGGCGATTGGCAGGGGTGGAGAGCGGCATCCGTTGGAAAAAGTGTTAGCAGAATTTAAACGCTATTTTGGCGATATCACCATTGATTTGGACAAAGCCGTGGAAGCAGAAGGCAGACAATTTGTGGAAGCTTTCCTGGAGAGCGAGCCCAACCAATTGAAAGATGAGTTCATTTCCAATCTCTATCATCATACCGGTGGACATCCCTTGTTCACGGTGGAACTGCTGAGGAATATGCAGGAACGGGGTGACCTGGTCACAGATGAGCAAGGCAGGTGGATTGAAAGCCAGAGCTTGGATTGGGAGAGTTTACCAAAGCGGGTGGAAGGGGTGACCGAGGAACGAATCGGCAGGCTGGAGGGAGAACTCAAACACTTGCTGACCATTGGCAGTGTGCAGGGGGAGGACTTCACCGCAGAGGTGGTGGCACGCGTTCAGCAGGCAGAAGCAGGGGGATTAATTCGCAAATTGAGCGGTGAATTGGAGCGGCAGCACCGCTTGGTACGAGCGGAAGGCATTAGGCGATTGGACCCGGGTGGTCAACGTTTGTCACTTTTCAGGTTCCAGCATAACCTGTTCAGGACCTATCTATATAATGAAATGAGCCAGGCTGAGAGAGCCTATCTACATGAAGATGTGGGCAACGCCCTGGAAGCCTTGTTTGGGGAGCAGGCAGACGAGGTTGCCGTGCAGCTGGCATTGCACTTTGAGAAGGCAGGGTTGGATGAGAAAACACGCTATTATCTGCAAAAGGCTGGCGAGCAAGCGGCCGCCAGGTATGCCAACGACGAGGCGATTGCATACTTCACCCGGGCACTGGAGCTGACACCAAAAAAGGATGCTGAGAAGCGATTTGAACTGTTGATGCTGCGGGGAGAGCTCAACTCGGTTAGTGGATTCCGAGACAAGCAATTGGTGGATTTGGATTTGGCTTCTACACTAAGCCTGGCAATTGGAGATCAAAAGTACAGAAACAGATTTCTTTTAAAAAAGGCAGGATATTACGAGCAGGTCGGGAAGTATCAAGATGCATTAGATCTTCTGAATGAAGCTAAGTTAAATACAGTTGCTCAGATTGATCCCGAACAATACGCAAACATTCATAAAGGAATTGGTTTTATTCTATGAAAAAAAGGTTTGTTTAACGAAGCTCTTGAGGAATCTGAGAAAGCCCTCGATTTGGCAAAGAAGGCAGGTTTAACCAGGCTAGAAGCTAGTGTGATGCACGATCTTGCAGTGATTAATTGGCGTTTAGGTTCAGTGGAAAAAGCTAAGGATCTTTCTGAGCAATTATTGGCAATAAGCCGTTCACTCTCTAATACCAGAGGAGAATCGATGGCTTATGGTGTTTTGGGAAATATAGAGTTAAGCAAAAGCCATTACCAAGAGGCAAAAGAGCATTATCAAAAGATGCTGCAAACAGAAATCCAAACGGGAGATATCCGAGGGCAAGGTATGGCTCAAGGAAATCTTGGAATCATTGCGGAGATCGAAGAAGATCATGCATCAGCAATACAAATCTTTCGAAATGTGCGCGAAATATTTCTGGAAATGGGTGATTTGGCTAGCGCAGCAAGGGCTTGGGCACATATTGGACTGGATTATTCATTACAAGGGTTATTAGAAGAGGCAAAGCCTAACCTTGAAAAAGCTATGGCAATTTTCCGGGAGATTGATGGCAAACAGGGACTGCAATGGGTGCTTGGTTTGTTAAGTAGAGTATGTTTCGATACCGGTGAACTTGCTCAGTCCGAAAAGTACTGCCTGGAAGCTCTGGATATTGCTCAAAACGCAGGTGTCAAATATTACAAAAAATTTAGTTGGTGGATGTTAGGCAGAATCCATATGGCACAAGGAGAAATTGATCAGGCTGAAATTGATTTATTAAAAGCCAAAAATGATGTGGAAGAGGGCAGACAAAATAACAGTGTGCTTGCTTCGTTTGCAGAAATCGAATTGACCAGGGGAAATATTACGAACGCATTGCGTTTTGTTGACGAAATTTTAGTTGAAGGATCAGAATTATCCTTTGAAATTGATAATAAAGACCGCCTAGAAATATTACTGACATGCTATATAGTCCTTATCGCAAACGGTGATGATAGAGCAATAGAGGTTTTGGAAGCTGCACACATACTCCTCAACAAACAGCTAGAAAAAATTAGTGATGAATCGATCAGACAGGCATTTCTGCAAAATGTACCCGCAAATCGTGAGATTCTGCATTTTATCTCACCAGGCTAGAATCGAACTACAATCCAAATTCTAAAAGTAGAATTGATAGGGAGATGGACTATTGATAACTAAAGAAGACTTTAAAATCTTGTTTGAAAACTGGCAATGGATCATCGAGGCGCAGACAGAGGGGCTGAGCCAAGAGGATTTGCTGTTTCAACCTCAGCCAGGCGGCAACTGCATGTTGTGGGTGCTGGGGCACATGGTGGAGAGTATGAAAGACCTTGTCGTTGAACTGGGCGGACCTGAGCCGCAAGGATACGATACTTACAAGCGTTTTGAGCGAACCAGTGAACCCCTATTGAAATATGAAGAAGGCTTACCAGACCTGGAAAGAATCAGGCAGGATTTTACGGTGCTTAGTGCGTTAGCAGTCCAAACCCTGGATGGTCAAAGCGATGCCTACTTCAAAGAACCGGGCTGGAGCGGTACAAAAGGGGCGACTATCCTGTTTTTAGCCTTCCACATGTCTTACCACAGCGGGCAGTTGGAATACCTTCGCAACCTGGCAGGGAAAACTGAGAAAGTGATTTGATGGGACGATCGTGTCGGCGTAACCGCCGCGCACGGGATTTAGCCGGAGGCTTCTGTTACGTTGCTAATCGTCAATAACCTTCATCTCGATTTCATCATGAATATAATTCACTTATGGATCGATTTAAGTTTTTAGAAGGCATATTTGTCCACTACGTTACTTTTACAGTTGTAGATTGGTTACCGATCTTCATAAAACCTGATGCTATTGATATAGTCAACCAAAGTCTTTCTTATTGCATCGAGAATAAAGGACTACGAATTCACGGATACGTGATAATGCCAAATCATGTTCATGCAATTGTTTCTGATAAGGATTTTGAAAATGAAAGGCTTCATTCCACCCTTTCTGAGTTTCGGACATTTACAGGAAATCGATTAGCAAAATTGATTGATAACCACTATACAGAATCCTGGTCACAAATTATTAGAAAATCTGCGGAAAGTGATCGTTCCAGACGATTTTGGCAATCCGGCTGGCATGCAGAATCGGTTGCAACTCACGAATTTTTTGAACAAAAGTTAAACTATATCCATCAAAATCCTGTTCGTGCAGGTTTGGTCGAATTTCCGGAGCATTGGGCACATTCCTCGGCCCGATATTGGTTATTTGGCGAGTCGGGCCAGGTTCTTGTAAGTGACTTTTTAGTTTGAGCCCTGCGGTCAAAGCCTGTGCTCGGTCAGGAGCCCGGCACAATCGACAACGCATCTCGAAATCGATATCTTGCGGTATAATAACTTTCCCATCGAATGTAGGGATTTTTAACGTTATTTGGCTCGAAAAAACTATTGACTTGGCAGCAAAGCTGCCTTATACTGAAATATTGCGCTTAAAAAGTATTAAACGCGTGGTTCGCGGCTTGCACCACGCTTTTATCACGTTAGGAGATGTGAATGACTGAACTGATGAAACCCAAGAATTACTCACGGATCCCCGTCGGGCTTCCGTTACCTGATCTTATTGAGGTTCAAATTGAATCCTTCAAACGCCTAAAGTCTGAAGGTTTGGGTAGTTTATTCAACGAAATTTCTCCCATAGTTTCTTATGGTGGTGACCTGAGGCTTCATTTCCCCAGTGACACCGACACAGCCAGGCAATTTGGTCTGGAATACCACTTCGAAGAACCGAAAAATTCAATCGAAGAATGTCTTGAACGCGACCTGACTTACGCTTGTCCGCTTTATGTTTCCGTTCTTTTGGATGGTGCAGAAAGCAGTGACAAGATCAAGCACGAGCTTTTCCTGGGTGACTTCCCCGAGATGACCCCCAAAGGTACCTTCATTATTAATGGTACCGAACGTGTGGTGGTTTCCCAGCTGATCCGCTCTCCTGGTGTTTATTTTGAAGCCGAAACCGACCGTACAACCGGTCGCAAGATGTCCACTGCCAAGCTGATCCCTGATCGCGGTGCCTGGATGGAGTTTGAGACCCGTAAGAATGATTTCATCATCTTGAAATTCAACCGGAAACGCACTGTGCCCATCACAGTATTTTTGCGAGCCCTGGCTGCTTTGAGTGATAAAGACGATGATATCGACATTGCTCCTCTGAAAGAAGGCACGGACGAAGAGATCCTGGCGCTTTTCCAGGATGTGGATAACAACCCGAACCATCTCTTCATTGAATCTTCATTCGCACAAGAACCCGAATATGACCTTAGCAATTACAGCATCAGCCAGGCGGCTTTGATCGAGTTTTACAAACGCCTGCGCCCGGGCGAGCCGCCCCAGCTGGATAATGCAAGATCTTACGTTAAAGAGCAAATTTTTGACCCCCGTCACTATGACCTCGAAAACGTCGGTCGTTATAAATTAAATCAAAAACTGGATCTGCAAGATGTGGTTCCCATGAGTCATCGCACTGTTACAGCGCATGACATCATCCGCATCGTCCGACATATGATCCTGATCAACAACGACAAAACACCAGCCGATGATATCGATCATCTTGGCAACCGCCGTGTAAAGACTGTTGGCGAATTGATCCAGAACAAGCTGCGCGTTGGTCTGCGCCGTATGGAACGCGTTATCAAAGAACGCATGTCCATCCGCGACCAGGGCACAAGTGCTTCACCCGTCAGCCTGGTTAATATCCGCCCATTGGTCGCTTCCTTGCGTGAATTCTTTGGCTCCAGCCAGCTTTCACAATTTATGGAAGAAACCAACCCACTTTCAGAGCTGCGCCACAAGCGGACCGTTTCTGCTTTGGGTCCTGGCGGTCTGCGCCGGGAACGCGCAGGCTTTGATGTGCGTGACGTTCACTTCTCACATTACGGTCGTATCTGCCCGATCGAAACCCCAGAAGGTCCTAACATCGGTTTGATCGGTCGTTTAGCCGCATTTGCCAAAGTGAATGAATTTGGTTTCATTGAAACCCCTTACCGCAGAGTCTACCGCTCGATGAAGGGTGATGATCCCAACCTGGTCACTCACCTGCTGCGACAGAATATTGTTGACCCGAAAACCAACGAAGTTGTTTACGCAACCGAAACCCGCGTTACTCCGGCAATGGCAAAGAAGATCAAATCCTTGGGAATAGAAACCGTTTTGGTGCGCCCTTATATCAGCGATGAGTACGTTTACATGAGTGCCGATGCTGAAGATAAGTATGTCATCGCCCAGGCAAACGCCCCGGTGAATGAATACAATGAATTCCTGCGTCGCAACAGCTGCCGTTTCCACAACAAATTCGAAATTCGTGACTACGAACAGATCGACTATATCGATGTTGCCCCCAACCAATTTGTAGGTATTTCCGCTGCCCTGGTTCCTTTCCTCGAGCACGACGATGCCAGCCGTGCCCTGATGGGTTCCAACATGCAGACCCAGGCAGTTCCGCTGCTGCGCCCTGAAGTTCCGATTGTTTCAACTGGTATGGAAGGTGTGGCAGTGGCTGATTCTGGTCAGGTTGTCATTGCTGAAGAAGACGGTGAAGTTATTTCTGTTACCGGTGATACGCTTGTGTTGAAACAAGCCAGCGGCAAACTGAAAATACACAAACTGCGCAAATATCAGCGCTCCAACCAGAGCACCTGTATTGATCAGCGTCCAGCTGTTGTTAAAGGACAGTTGGTACACAAGGGCGACGTAATTGTCGATTCCTCCTCCACCCAGGACGGTAAACTGGCTCTTGGTCAGAATGTTTTGATCGCCTTTTTGCCCTGGGAAGGTTTCAACTTTGAAGATGCCATCCTGATTTCTGAACGGCTGGTTGAAGAAGATCGTTACACCAGCATTCATATCGAAAAGTATGAAGTGGAAGCCCGCGACACCAAATTAGGTCCCGAAGAAATCACCCGTGAGATCCCGAACGTTGGTGAAGACACCATCCGTGATCTGGATGAGACCGGTATCATTCGAGTTGGTGCTGAAGTTGGCCCTGGTGAGATTTTGGTCGGCAAAATCACCCCCAAAGGTGAAAAAGAATTGACTCCTGAAGAGCGCCTGCTGCGCGCTATCTTCGGTGAGAAATCCCGCGACGTCAAAGACACCTCTCTGCGTATGCCCCATGGCGAACGTGGAATCGTGGTGGACGTTAAAGTTTTCACTCGTGAAGAGAACAGCGATCTGAGTGCCGGTGTCGATAAAATGGTGCGCGTCTCTGTGGCGCAGCGTCGTAAGATCACTGCTGGCGACAAAATGGCTGGTCGTCATGGTAATAAAGGCTGTGTATCGATGGTTCTTCCGGTCGAAGACATGCCTTTCCTTGAAGATGGCACACCCATTGATATCATTCTCAACCCATTGGGCATTCCTGGTCGTATGAATATCGGACAGGTGCTCGAAGCTGAGCTTGGTTGGGCTGCCCACAGCCTGGGTTTCCGCGCTGTAACGCCCGTTTTTGACGGCGCATCTGAAGCTGAGATCGAAGCAGAACTGGTTCGAGCCTGGATGATTGACGAAGCCTGGCGTGTGACCGCTGAGAAGGGCTCAGAATGGCTGCAAGGCATCGAGTATGACCCCGAAATGATCCGGGATGACAACGAAGTCCGTTTACTCTACCTGGAAGAACAATTGGCTGGAAAAGACGTAGATCTGTTTGCGATCAAGGAAAACGAAGTGCTTGCCCGTCGGGCAGCTCTGGACCTTTGGTTGGAAAGCGAAGGATACGATCCTGCTACGATCACAGCCTTCCCGGAAATCAATATTGCCGTTCCTGACCGCGATCAACAAGATGATAACGCTGTCAGAGCTTGCCTGGTGTTATGGGCAAAGAAGCTCGGTAAAGAGATCGACAGCAAACTGGATCGCGTTGAAATGGAAGCCAAGGCTCGCGAGATCATGATTGAAACTGGAAATCCCATTCCCACGCTTGGTAAACAACTGGTTCGAGACGGTCGCACTGGCGATCTGTATGATCAACCTGTGACCATCGGCGTGATGAGCATGTTGAAACTGCATCACCTTGTCGAAGACAAAGTGCATGCACGTTCAACCGGCCCATACAGCCTGGTGACTCAGCAGCCGCTGGGTGGTAAGGCTCAGTTTGGTGGTCAGCGCTTTGGTGAAATGGAAGTGTGGGCACTTGAGGCATACGGCGCAGCTTATACGTTGCAAGAGATGTTGACAGTGAAGTCCGACGATGTCGCTGGCAGAACTGCCACCTATGAATCGATCGTCCAGAACAAACCGATCGAAGCACCCGGAATCCCGGCTGCCTTCCGTGTTTTGGTGAAGGAACTGCAATCCCTGAGCCTGGCTGTGGAAGCGATCATGGATGACGGCGAAATCGTGAAGTTTGGTAAAGACGAGGATCGTGGGCATCGCCAACGCGTCCCAACTGGTTTGATGGACCAGGGTGCAGATGTCTTTGAAAAACTTAAAGGGTTGCAATGAGCAATTTTGCGCTTGACGTAATTGTTAGAGGCGTGATAAAATAATCGCTCGTTCCTGACAGGCAGGAAGAATTCTTTGTGCCTGTCAATGTATTGGATAAGAGGGTCATCCGCTCTTAAGATGGCCTTGTTTTTTGAATAATTGATAGTTAATAGGTAGTACGGAGAGAAGAACGTGCCAACAATAAACCAACTGGTTAGAAAAGGTCGCAAGACAAAAAGTCAAAAAAGCAAGTCACCAGCCTTGCAATATACGTTGAATTCGGAAAAACAACGTCGAACCCGCCAGCCTAAGGGTGCTCCCCAGAAGCGCGGTGTTTGCACCATCGTACGTACGATGACACCCAAGAAACCGAATTCTGCTCTGCGCAAAATTGCTCGTGTCCGTCTTTCCAACGGTCTCGAAGTGACTGCATACATCCCTGGCGAAGGTCACCAACTGCAGGAGCACAGTGTAGTTTTAGTGCGCGGTGGTAGAGTAAAAGATCTGCCTGGTGTGCGCTATCACATCGTTCGTGGAACTCTGGACAGCACCGGTGTTGCTGATCGCAAACGCGCTCGTTCCAAATACGGCGCCAAACGCGCTGAGAAATAGTTTGGAATCGAAGCCAGTAAATAGCGGATAACCGCTGCTGGCTGAAATTGAGGAGCCATTATGTCAAGAAGATTGAAACCAGAAAAGCGAATCACCACTCCCGATGTTCGTTTCAACAACGTACATCTGCAGATGATGATCAACCGCATCATGTTAAACGGCAAGAAAAGCACCGTTACCCGCCATATCTATAAAGCGATCGATCTAATCGCCGAAAAGACTGGCAAGGAGGGTATCGAAGTTTTCGAAACCGCATTGAAGAATGTCAGCCCGATGATGGAAGTTCGCCCCCGCCGTATTGGTGGTGCGACCTACCAGGTGCCGATGGAAGTTGCTCCAGAACGCCGGATTACCCTGGCAATGCGCTGGATCATCAATGCTTCCCGTGCACGCTCTGGAAAATCATTCTCCGAAAAACTTGCTGGTGAGTTGATGGACGCTGCTGAAAATCAGGGAGCTTCAATCCGCCGACGTGAAGAAGCGCATAAGATGGCTGAGGCCAACCGCGCGTTTTCTCACTTCCGCATGTAATTCTGGCACTTTAACAATTAAGGTCAACAATGACTGAATTTCCGCTCGAGCGCTATCGAAATATTGGCATTATCGCCCATATCGATGCTGGTAAAACAACCACCACCGAGCGGATTTTGTTTTATACCGGCAAAACTTATCGCCTCGGCAACGTCGATGACGGCACAACCGTTACCGACTGGATGCCCGAGGAACGTGAACGCGGTATTACTATCGTTTCCGCTGCTGTAACTGCAGAATGGAAAGATCACCTCATAAACATTATCGACACCCCCGGACATATCGACTTCACCGCCGAAGTACAGCGCTCTTTACGTGTACTTGATGGCGGTGTTGTTGTTTTTGATTCCGTCCAGGGTGTTGAACCTCAAAGCGAAACCGTTTGGCGTCAGGCTGATAAGTTTGGCGTTCCACGGATTTGCTTTGCTAACAAGATGGACCGAGTTGGTGCATCTTACGAACGCACCATCGAAAGCATCAAAGAACGCCTAGGCGCAAATGCACTGCAGATGCAGATCGCGATCGGATCTGAAAGTGATTTCATAGGTGTGATCAACTTACTGGAACAAAACGCAGTTTATTATCGTGATAGCTCTGGTTCCACACCCGAAGTTGTCGATATCCCTGAAGAATTTAAAGAAGAAGCTGCTACTTTACGTGAAGTGCTGGTCGAACGAATTGCTGAATTGGACGAGGACCTGACGGTCAAATTCCTCGAGGGCGAAGAAATCAGCCTGGAAGAGTTAAAGAAAGCTTTACGCAAAGCTGTCATCGCCAACCTGACTGCACCGGTGTTCTGCGGAAGCAGTCTAAAGAATAAGGGCGTGCAATTGGTTTTGGACGCCGTTATCGATTATTTACCTTCGCCTCTGGATATCCCCCCGGTAACGGCAACGCTGGTTCGCGATGGCAGCGAAGTGCTTCGTTATCCTAAAGACAGCGAACCCATGTCTGCTTTGGTTTTTAAGATTGTCTCAGACCCTTATATGGGGCGGTTGGCTTACTTGCGTGTTTATTCGGGTACAGTCAAGCAAAACTCTACGGTTCAGAACTCCTCGAAAGACAAAAAAGAACGCATCGGCAGGCTGCTGCGAATGTATGCTGATCGGCGCGAAGACATTGAAGAACTGCGAGCTGGTGACATTGGCGCGACTTTGGGTTTAAAGTTTAGTTTTACTGGAGATACCCTTTCTGACCCAACCAACCCAGTTTTGTTGGAAACGATCAACTTCCCTGAACCAGTCATTTCAATTGCCATTGAACCCAAAACCAAGGCTGACCAGGACCGTATGGCAGAATCTTTAGTGAAATTATCTGAAGAAGATCCAACCTTCCGCGTTAGGCAGGATGATGTCACCGGCCAGACCGTGATCTCGGGTATGGGCGAGCTGCACCTTGATGTTTTGGTCACGCGTTTGCTGCGTGAATTCAAAGTGAAAGCAAATGTCGGCAAGCCTCGTGTGGCTTACCGCGAAGCAATCACCAAGCCAGTCATGAATACTGATTATCGATACAGCAAGCAGACCGGTGGGCATGGTCAGTATGGTCATGTCATCTTTGACCTGGAACCACTCGACAGTGGGCAGGGTCTCCAGTTCGAAAATAAAATCCGTGGTGGTGCCATTCCCAAAGAATACATCCCTGCGATTGAAAAAGGCTTTTTTGAAGCTTGTGAAAGTGGTCCTTTGGCTGGTTTCACCATGACTGATATCAAGTTCACGTTGACTGATGGCACGTATCATGAGGTGGACTCCAGCGAAATGGCATTCCGTATGGCGACCATCTTTGGTGTTCGTGAAGCTGCTGAAAAGGCTGACCCCGTAATCCTTGAACCGATTATGCAGGTCGAGATTACCATTCCTGAGGAATATACCGGCGATATTATCGGACAAATTAATTCCAGGGTTGGCAATATCACAGGTATGGATGACCGATTTGGCAATGCCAAGGCAATTCATGCACAAGTACCTCTTTCAGAAATGTTTGGATACGCGACCGAACTTCGTTCTGCCACCCAGGGTAGAGGCGTCTTTACCATGGAGTTCAAGCATTATGACCGCGTCTCTGACGCTTACATGAAAAAAATCCTCGGTCGGATCAACGGCTGAGATTGGAATAGACTCATCCCGGCGAGAGCTGGTTGAAATATTGAAAAAAGAACAGGAAAACTATGGCTAAACAAAAAATCAGAATCCGTTTGAAAGCTTATGATCATCGTATCTTGGATCAATCTGCAAAACGCATCGTCGAAACAGCTGAGCGCTCTGGTGCCCGCGTTGTTGGTCCCGTGCCGTTGCCAACCAAAATTGAAAAATATACCGTTCGCCGTTCCACCTTTATTGATAAGGATTCACAGGAACATTTTGAAATCCGCACCCACAATCGTCTGATCGATGTGCTGGAACCCGATTCCAAGACCATTGACATGCTCATGCGCTTGAGCCTGCCCGCTGGTGTTGACATCGAGATCAAGATTTAGTTTAAGTTTCGACTGGTTGCTCTGCTGTGTTGGGAAACATGGGTAGAGGAATCTTTACAATTTAGCAAAATTACGAGTACCCGAGAGGGACTCGCATTTTTGTTTTCCTGTTTGAGCGGTGAAGTGAACTTCACCGTTTTCGTTTTAAATTTGTCATCCTGAGCCGTTTTTGCGAAGGATCTTTGAGTGAATCAGGCGAAATCTTATGTTTTTGTAGGCCGAGATTGGATGGGGCGTCTACTTTGGGATGAAGTGAACATGTTCCCCATCCAATCCGGCAAGAGATTCGCACACAGCAATCCTTCCAGGGGCTTTAGAGGTTTGCCGGATTGAAAGCGTTTCATATTCGCGAAACCGTAGGATCACACGCTTTCAATCTCGGCCTACGAGAAGTACCGATGGCGGTGGACTCCTGAATGCACTCCTTCAAAGAGTGTGGTACAGGTGAGCCAAAATGGTCACCTCATCCACCACTTCGTGGTCCCCCTTCTCCAAAGGAGAAGGATTAGTCTATTCTTTGTAAGCGCCAAATTTTGGGAAATCGGACGGGTCGACAGGTGATATTTCGTCTGTCTTTGGGTCAAGGAGGTAATAACCGCCATCACGGTGCAGGATGGGAATCGACCTTTGGACCTTGATGAAACGCTCGCGCATGTCTTCTGATAACCAGTAATAACTGTCATATTCACCAGGATGTTCAAAAAGCAGGTTGTCGTAGATATCCAAAAATTCCTGGCGGTATCGGTCGCTTACCCTGTCCAGGTTGTTGATCACCCAACAGACCTCTTCAAAATCCCAGTTGTAAGTCAGCCCGATCAGGCGGTCATCGGCGGTGATGTACGGAAAAAAAGGAAACTGACGGCAGCTGAGCGTGCGGAAGTCGCGTTCACAATAAGCTGGACCTTTGCATGCCATCAGGTGCATGTAGTTTGGCGTTTCAGCTTGCATTTTCTCTTTGTCAATTGGGTCCTGCGGGCACTCATCGCCTCGTAATTTGTGCCAGAGATGGGTGTTGGCTTTCAGGTAAGTCCACTCTTCCTTTAATGCTACAGGAACTGCCACACAGATATCGCAGCAAAAAGGCTTGCCAGAAGCGTTGAACTCCCGGCAGATCTGCCCGCAGTCCACCTCGCAGATGGGCGAGGCGAAACGGGCGTAGAGGTTAGGTATATCCAGATTGAGTTTGTTTGCCATAAGGAGTATTGTACTCAAGGTTTTTCAGTAGAAAAATATTTGGTCTTGCTTTTGAGCTTTAGGGTAAGAAAACTCGACTGAGTTCTTGACTTGATTATGGTAAAATACCCACTGCACCTTGAATTCTGAAGTATCTGAACTTTCACTGGTTACGAAGGCAAGATATTCAAAAGAAAATCAAAAAAAGCCCTTGCGCGCTGCGGGGGGCTGTGATATATTTGATAGGCTACCCAGAGGGTAGCTATTTATGTGTGACAATTTAAGAATGCCTCCCGCGTGGGCAGACCGCTTCACAGGGACCATTAACTGAATTGTGCGGAGATGATGCAGCTTGCCCAGGCTGACAGTCTCGCAAGAATACAACTACAGGAGAATAGCATGTTAAAAGGGCTAATAGGAAAAAAGATCGGTATGACCCAGATCTTCGATGGAGACGGCCGCGCCGTCCCAGTGACATTAATCGAAGCTGGGCCATGTTTTGTTTCCCAGGTCAAGACATCTGCTCAAGACGGTTACAATGCCGTGCAGCTGGCTTTTGACGAGGTGAAACCCAAACGACTCAGCAAGGCTGAGCTTGGTCATTTAAAGACCAATGACCTCCCTCCAGTGCGCACTCTGCGTGAGTTCCGCACCAACAAATTAGATGGTATCACTGCCGGTGACGAACTCAAGGCTTCAGTTTTTGAAGTTGGCGATTTTGTCGATGTTATAGGCACATCCAAAGGCAAAGGCTTTGCCGGTTCAATGAAGCGTCACGGCTTCGCCGGTGGTCCTGCGACCCATGGTCAGTCAGACCGCCAGCGCTCACCCGGTTCCTCTGGTTCCGGCACGACCCCAGGTCGTGTTTACAAAGGTAAAAGACGTCCGGGACGCATGGGCAATGTCCGGGTGACCTCTTCCCACATCCGTGTAGCAATGGTTGACTCCGAGCGCAACCTGATTGGTGTCCAGGGTTCTGTTCCTGGCGCTAAGGGCGGCACCGTCATGATCAAGGCGGCTCGCAAGCAGTAGGCTTGTGATGAATGGAGAATGTGAAAATGAAAATTGACGTTTTTAACTTAAAAGGTGAAAAAACAGACAGCATCGACCTGCCCGAAGAAATCTTCGCAGCTAAGGTTAATATTGATCTGATGCACCAGGCTTACCAACGCCAGATGGCGAATGCTCGTCTGGGTACCCACAACACCAAGCGCCGTGGCGAAGTCCGTGGTGGTGGTGCCAAACCCTGGAAACAGAAGGGCACCGGTCGCGCACGCCGTGGCAGTATGATCAATGCCCAGTCCGTCGGTGGTGGTCGTATTCATACCCCGAAACCCCGCGATTACACACAGGCTATGCCGCAGAAAATGCGCCGTGCAGCCCTGCGCTCTGCTTTGACAGTGGTTGCTAACGATGCCAAACTGGTCATGGTAGAGAGCATGGAAATGAAAGATGCCAAAAGCTCAGACCTGGCGAAAGCCATCAAGATGCTTGCAGGCGACAAACGCGCCCTGGTCTTAGTGCCAGATAAAAGCGAAAAGAGTGAAAATCTGATCAAATCCGGTCGCAACCTGGCTGAAGCCAAGCTGCTCCAGGCAAACTACCTGAACATCCGCGATCTGCTCAGTTTTGAAAAAGTAATTATCCCGCTTGATTCACTTGAAGTGATCAAAGGTTATCTGGGATAGGAAGGTGTAGCAGAATGAGTATCTCCGTTTTTGATATCCTGCGACGCCCCGTCGTTACCGAAAAATCAAACTACCTGGCCAGCAAGCTGAACCAGTACGTGTTTGAGGTCAATAGTGATGTCACCCGTGAACAGGTGAAAACCGCTGTTGAAACCGCTTTCGATGTCGATGTTGTGCGCGTCAATATCATTAATCTGCCCGCCAAGGCGCACCGCAACTCCCGCACCCGCCGTTTGGTCGTGCGCAACAGCGGTTTCAAGAAAGCGATTGTTACCCTCAAAGAGGGTGACCGTATTCCAGTGTTTGAAGGAGTGGAATAATGGCCGTTAAAGTATATAAGCCCAAGACTCCTGGTCAACGTCATAAGACCAGCTATACGTTCGAGGAGATCACCAAGTCCACCCCAGAACGCAGCCTGACTGTGATTCGCAAGCAGCATTCTGGTCGCAACTCGATGGGTCGGATAACCGTCCGCCATCGTGGTGGTGGTGCTCGCCGACAAATCCGTTTGGTTGATTTCAAACGCGACAAGTTGAACATCCCAGCTAAGGTCAAGGCGATCGAATATGATCCTAACCGAACTGCCCGCCTGGCTTTGCTGTTCTATGCTGATGGCGAGAAGCGCTATATCATTGCGCCGATCGGTATCAAAGTTGGCGATACCCTCATGTCTGGTGTCGGTTCGGAGATCCGTCCTGGCAACAATCTGCCTTTGGCAAACATCCCAGTTGGCACCAACATTCACGCCATTGAATTGCACCCTGGAAAGGGTGCCCAGATGGTGCGTTCTGCAGGCACTTCAGCTCAACTATTGGCTAAAGAAGGCAAATATGCCCAAGTCCGCATGCCAAGCGGTGAAGTTCGCCTGATTTTGCAGGAATGCAGCGCCACGATCGGTCAGGTTGGTAATGTTGAACACAGCAATATCAAACTTGGCAAAGCCGGTCGCAAACGCCACATGGGTCGCCGTCCAGAAGTACGCGGTACAGCGATGTCCCCGAGAGACCATCCGCATGGTGGTGGTGAAGGACGCACTGGTGTTGGTATGCCCGGTCCCAAGACCCCTTGGGGCAAACCAGCTCTTGGTTATAAGACCAGACGCAATAAGCGTACTACTGACATGATTGTTCGCCAGCGCTCCAAGTCCAGGCGCAAATAGCGAATGAGAGACAGAAAAGGAATTTGAAATGTCGCGATCATTGAAAAAAGGGCCATTTATTGACCCAAAATTATTGAAAAGAATCGAAGAGATGAACCAGAACGGCGAGAAAAAAGTCTTGCGCACTTGGAGTCGTGCAAGCACGATTTTCCCCCAGATGGTTGGACACACCATCGCAGTCCATAACGGACGCCGCCATGTACCGATCTATGTGACCGAAAACATGGTTGGTCATCGCTTGGGCGAATTTGCTCCAACACGCTGGTTCCGTGGTCATGTGGCTGAAAAGGCTGCAAGGTAAGGTGAGAGATGACACAGGAAATTACTGCAACACTCTCTAATTTCAGAGAATCAGCCCAAAAGACCCGCCTGGTTGTTGACCTGGTGAGAGGTAAGAAAGTTATCGATGCTTTGAACATCCTGAGCCTGACCCCTAAAAAGGCAGCTCAACCTGTTCGCAAGTTGATTTATTCGGCCATGTCCAATGCTGAAGAAAATTTTGGCGTGAGCCGTGATGACCTCGTCGTTTACCGGATTTTCGCAGACGAAGCCCGCACACGTAAGTGGCGTCGGTTCGGTGCACGCGGTCGATTTAAGCCTGAGTTGAGACGTAGTTCTCACGTGACCGTCGTATTACGCGAAGTCGAGTAAAGGTAAGGAGCAAACTATGGGTCGTAAAGTACATCCAATTGGTTTTCGTCTCGGTATCAACAAGCCCTGGTTAGGGCGCTGGTATGCCGAAGGTAAAGATTACACCGAACAAGTTCACCAGGACATCAAGCTGCGTGAAGTAGTGATGAAAGAAACTGATCGTGCCGGCGTTTCATCCATTGAGATCGAACGCTATCCCGGAAAAGTTAAGGTCACCCTGCATACAGCCAAACCAGGTATTCTGATTGGTCGTAAAGGCGAAAACGTAAAAATTATCAGACAAAAACTTGAAGCACTGACCGGCAAGAAAATTGATCTGGAAGTTAAAGAGATCAAATCTGCTGATACTGACGCCTACCTGGTTGCTCAGAACATCGCCAGTCAATTGGAACGCCGAATCAGTTATCGACGTGCCATGAAGCGCGCGATCCAGCAAGCATTACGCCAGGGCGCTGAAGGAATCAAAATTTCGGTTTCCGGTCGTCTTTCCGGTGCTGAAATGGCACGCCGAATGACTCTGCGTGAAGGTCGCGTACCTTTGCAGACTCTGCGCGCTGACATTGATTTCGCCCGAGCTGCTGCCACGACCACATTTGGTCAAATTGGCATCAAGGTCTGGATTTATAAAGGCATCGTCATCGATCAACCCGAAGAAAAGGTTGAATCAACCGAGGGTGTTTATATTAGCGAGTAATATCGGAACGAGTGAGGTAGCAGATTATGTTGATGCCAAAGAGAGTAAAGTACCGCAAGCAGATGCGCGGCCGCATGAAGGGCAAGTCCTATCGCGGCGCAGACGTCAACTTCGGTGACTACGGATTGAAAGCGCTGGATTGTGGCTATCTGACCGCCCGTCAGATCGAAGCAGCCCGCCGTGCGATCGTCCATGAAATGAAACGCCATGGCAAGGTATGGGTGCGGGTATTCCCCGACAAACCCTATACCAAGCGCGCAGCTGAAACCCGTATGGGTAAAGGCAAGGGTGCTGTGGACCACTGGGTGGCAGTAATTCGCCCCGGTCGGATCCTGTTTGAGATCGGTGGTACTGATACTGAAACAGCCAAGTTAGCTTTGCAGAGAGCCCGTTACAAGTTGGGTTTCAAAACCAAGATTGTATCTAGAGAAGCGATAGGAGAAGGTTCATGAACGCCAAAGAAATAAAAGAACTTTCTACAGAAGAAATTAGAGCCAAACTCATGAATACCCGCCAGGAATTGATGAACCTGCGCTTTCAAATGGTCACCGGTCAACTGACTGATACCAGCAGATTCAAAATCGCCCGCCGGGACATCGCTCGTCTTGAGACTGTTCTCAGCGAACGTGTGCGTAATGAGAAGGAAGGTAAATAATGAACAAACGACGTCGTTTAACCGGTACTGTCAAGTCCAATAAGATGGACAAGACTGTCATTGTTGAAGTGACCCGTACTTTCCAGCACCCCTTATATAAAAAGGTCGTGCGCAGTGTGAAAGCCTATAAGGCTCACGATGAGATTGGCTGCAACGTTGGTGACAAAGTCGTCATCGTCGAATCCGCACCGATTTCCAAAACGGTCACCTGGGTTGTCGAGAAGATAGCCAAAGTTGAGATCCGCCAGGAAAGTTTTGAAGCAGTTGCAGAAGCCATTGAACAAGCCGAAGAATTGGCAGCTGAAGAAGCCGCGGTAGTCTTTGAAGATGCGATCGAAGAAGAACTTGAAGAGATCGCTGAAATCGTCGAAGACGAAGAAGGTGCTGCATGATTCAACAGGAAACTCGTTTAGTTGTTGCTGACAACACTGGCGCCAAAGAAATACTGGTGATCCAGGTTGTTGGTGGAACCCGCAGACGCTATGCCCATGTTGGCGATATCGTAACTGCGACGGTCAAGAGCGCGACACCGCAAGCTTCTGTGAAGAAGAGCGAGATCATCAAAGCCGTTATCGTTCGAACTGCCAAGGCTTACCGCCGTCCGGATGGTTCCACGATTTGCTTTGACGACAATGCTGCTGTGATTTTGGACAGCGATGGCGTGAATCCCCGCGGAACACGTATCTTTGGCCCGGTCGCACGCGAATTGCGCGAAAAAGGCTATATGAAAATTGTTTCATTGGCTCCGGAAGTACTGTAGTCAATGAAAGGAGTGTCTAAATGAAGATGAAAATCCGAAAAGGTGATCGTGTTCGCGTGATGCGCGGCGACGAAGCCGACAAGAATAAAGTCGGTGAAGTAATCCGTGTGTTGCCCAAAGAAAACCGTTTGGTGGTTCAGGGCGTGAACACCGTCAAGAAACATCAAAAGCAGACCCAATCGGGCGGAAAAACCATCCCAGCAGGGATCCGTGAATTCGAAGCTCCGATCGATCTGTCCAATGTAGTCCTGGTTGACCGGGCTACAGAGAAAGAAGCGAAAGAAACTCGCCGTTCGAGCAAGTCGAAATCCGCTGAAGACGAAAAAGCTGAACAGAAGACCAGCCGCCGCAAGAGCACAACCGCTCCGAAGACTGAAAAAGCCAAAGACAGCAAAAAATCGGAAGCCAAGGGCAAATAAGGCGCAGGTGAATTGATATGAACAGACTACAAGAACAATACAATAACGAAATTGCTCCAGCGCTCTTCAAAGAGCTTGGTTTGAGCAACGTCATGCAGATTCCTCGCATCACCAAGATTGTTGTCAATATTGGTGTTGGCGAAGCCCTGGATAACCCCAAGGCTTTGGATGCTGCAGTGAATGATCTGACCATTATCACCGGTCAGAAGCCTGTTGTCATCGCTGCCAAGAAAGCTATCTCCAACTTCAAACTGCGCGAAGGTCGCCAAATCGGCGTCAAAGTAACACTGCGCGGTTACAAGATGTGGTCTTTCCTGGATCGCCTGATCAATATCGCTTTACCCCGTGTACGTGACTTCCGTGGTATTTCAGCGGACTCGTTTGATGGTCGTGGTAACTATACCCTCGGTCTGACCGAACAATTGATCTTCACTGAAATTCAGTATGACAAGATCGACAAAGTCCGTGGTATGGAAGTAAGCATTGTTACAACTGCTGAAACTGACGATCAAGCTCGCGAGCTGCTGCGCAAGTTCGGCATGCCCTTCAGGAAGGATAACTAATGGCTAAAAAGTGTATGCAATATCGAGAGATGCGACGTAAATATCCCGTTCGCGTTGTGAATCGCTGTCGCGTCTGTGGAAGACCGCGTGGCTATATGCGGAAATTCGGCTTGTGCCGTATCTGTTTCCGTGAATTAGCACTCCAGGGCAAACTCCCTGGTGTGACCAAATCATCCTGGTAATTTGACCTGGAGGTATGAGAATGACTATTACAGATCCAATTGCCGATATGTTAACAAGAGTTCGCAACGGCGCGTCCGCAGGTAAAGCCCTGGTCGCAATGCCGAATTCTAAACTCAAGAGTGAGTTGGCTCGCATTCTGGTCGAAGAAGGCTATATTGAGAGCTATGAAGTCGTCGATGGTAAAAGTGAGAACAGCAAGGTTTTGCAGCTCAAACTCAAATACATTGGCGAACGTCGTAACCGCCGCTCGTTGATCACAGGGATACAGCGCGTAAGCCGACCTGGCTGCCGCGTTTATACTTCCAAAAAGGAAATCCCCTGGGTTCTTTCGGGCATCGGTATCGCGATTTTATCAACCCCCAAAGGTATCATGACCGGCCATCGCGCTCGCAAGATCGGCGTTGGCGGCGAGATCCTCTGTAAGGTTTGGTAGGAGGAAGAGAATGTCGCGTATAGGTAAACTGCCAATCACCCTGCCTAAGGGTGTTGAAGTAAAAATCGATGGGAACAAGGTTCACGTCAAGGGTCCGAAAGGCGAATTGGATGAAACTTTCTCCCCCAAAATCGAGATCAAATTAGAAGATGGCGTGATTACTGTGAGCCGTCCTAATGACGAACCACAGGTCCGCGCTCTCCATGGCACCACCCGTGCTCTGCTGAACAACATGATCGTTGGCTGCAGCAAGGGTTTTGAGAAGGTGCTTGAGTTCAAAGGCGTCGGTTACCGTGCTGAATTAAGTGGAAAAGACCTGGTTTTAAACCTTGGGTATTCCCACCCAATCAATGTGCCCGCACCCGATGGTATCTCTTTTGAAGTCGACGCGAAGGCACGCACGATCAAAGTATTCGGTCGGGATCGTCACCAGGTAGGTTTGACCGCTTCTGAAATCCGCCACTTACGTCCGCCAGAGCATTATCATGGAACTGGTGTGCGCTATCTGGGCGAAGAAGTGAAACTCAAAGCTGGTAAAGCTGGAAAGACCGGTAAATAGAGGTAGACAATGGCTAAGAAATCAAGAAATCAAGCTAGATTACATCGTCACGCCCGTGTCCGCAAGAAGGTTTTTGGTACGCCGGAACGCCCACGAATGAATGTTTTCCGCAGCATCAGCGACATCTATGTTCAAATCATCGATGATCACAGCGGCAACACACTCGTGTCAGCTTCCAGCATAGACTCAGCTCTGCGTGACTCGCTTTCAGGCAAGTCTAAGGTGGAACAAGCCCTGCTCGTCGGCGAAGAAGTTGCAAAACGTGCAAAAGCAAAAGGCATTTCCGCGGTAGTTTTTGACCGTGGCGGCTACATCTATACCGGTCGCGTTAAATCGTTGGCCGAAGGTGCCCGTAAAGCTGGGCTGGAGTTCTAAAAGAGGATATTATGGATGATTTTCAAGCATTAGAACCACAATTTGATGAACGCGTAATCGACATTGCTCGCGTAGCCAAGGTTGTCAAAGGCGGTCGCCGGTTCTCTTTTAGAGTGACCATCGTTGTTGGTGACAATAACGGAAATGTCGGCTTAGGCACTGGAAAAGCTGGTGCTGTGCCCGATGCGATGCGCAAAGCAACTGAACGTGCTCACAAGAACATGCACAAAGTTAGTGTAATGGGCACAACCATCGCTCACGAGGTGTATGGCGCTCAGAGCGGTGCAAAAGTTATGCTCAAACCTGCATCTCCTGGTACTGGCGTTATTGCTGCCGGTGGTGTCCGCGCAGTTTGTGAGGCGGCTGGTATTAAAGACATTCTGACCAAATCGTTGGGCAGCTCGAATATGCTCAACATCGTTCAGGCTACTTTTGACGCTCTTTCACAACTGAAATCGCCCGAAAGAGTTGCTGCTGAACGCGGTAAGGATATAGCAGAAGTGACCCCCTATTGGGAACGGAGGAAGAATGGCTAAGAAACAAACTGTCAAAACTCTCCGGATCAAACAGGTCAGGAGCGGAATCGGTTATACCGTCCGTACTAAAAATACACTCAAAGCCCTGGGCTTTCGAAAAATTGGTGATGTTGTTGTACACCAGGAAAACGACGCCCTGTTAGGTATGCTGGACAAGGTCTCCCACCTGGTTGAGATCGAAACAGTGAATGAGGAGAAGTAAGCATGCAATTACACGATCTTAAACCCAATGAGGGTAGTAAGAAAAATCGCAAGCGCGTTGGTCGTGGTATGAGTAGCGGTCATGGTAAGACTTCTGGTCGTGGTACCAAAGGTCAAAACTCCCGCAGCGGTGGTGGTGTGCGCCTCTATCATGAGGGCGGCAACCTGCCTTTCTACCGTAAACTACCCTTCCTGCGTGGTGAAGGTTTCACCCCGCGCAACCGTGTTCGTTACGCCGAAGTCAACCTGGATTCCTTGCAGGAATTCAAGGCTGGCAGCGAAGTGACTCCCGAAACCTTAAAGGAAGCCGGTCTGTTAAAAGGCAAAAGCTTACCTGTCAAAATTATGGGACGCGGTGAAGTTAAAGTTGCCTTGAAGATCAAGGCTCATAAAGTAACCGAAGGTGCTCGCCAGAAGATTGAAGAAGCTGGTGGAAGTATCGAAACTATCGAGATCTCGTAGCTAGAGGAGCTGACTTAATGAAACGATCATCCTGGCGCTTTTTATGGAAATCAGAGGATATCCGCAATAAACTGCTGATATCTCTGCTTTTGCTGGCTGTTTACAGACTGGCAGCTAATATTCCGGTGCCCGGAATTGACCGCGCGGCTGTTGCTGGGCTTTCCCAGATGACTGGCGCTGGTAGAAACCTGGTCAACTTACTTGACCTGCTCTCCGGTGGTGCGGTATCGCAGTTCTCAATTCTGGCGATGGGTGTCTACCCATACATTACCGCGCAGATCATCCTGCAGCTGCTCACACCGGTTATCCCGGCGCTGGAGCGCAAGATGCAGGATGACCCGCGTGAAGGTCGTATCTGGATGGAAAAATGGACTGTTATCCTGACCATCCCGATGGCTCTGCTTTCTGCTTTTGGACAAATCAATATCTTTAACCAGATGCTGCAAGGCAGTTCGATTATCTCCAACTGGGGATTTTCGGGCGCGAACCTCTTACCAACCGTTACTGCGATCATTACAATGGTTGCCGGTACCATGTTCGGTATCTGGATCGGTCAACTCATTTCTGAGTTTGGCTTACGCAACCAGGGTCTATCATTGATCATTTTCTCGGGCATTGTTTCAAGATTCCCGGTCGCAATTGCAAGAATGGTTGCAGGCAAGGAAGCCTGGTGGGTTTTCATGGTGGTCCTGGTAGTCTTTATCCTGACCATTTTGGCAATTGTTTATGTTCAGGGTGGTCGCAGGAACGTTCCTGTGCTCTTCCCTGGTCGCCGCATCGGCAACCGTATGTCCATGCCTGTTCGCTCTCAACTTCCGTTGATGGTGAATATGGCTGGCATGATCCCGATCATCTTTGCCCAAAGCTTTCTGACCTTCCCAGCCATCCTTTCATCCTTCTTCCTGAATGCTCAGACTAAATGGGTGAATAATGCGGCTAAATGGTTTTATGCTGCTTTCGGCGGCGATACCTGGTGGTATCCCCTGATGTTCTTCGTGTTGGTCGTGGCGTTTGCCTACTTCTATACAGATGTGTTGTTTGCTCAGCAAAATTATGGTGACAACCTGAAGAAACAGGGTGCCCAGATTCCCGGTGTTGTTCGTGGAAAACCGACCCAGGATTACCTGACTCGTGTTCAGCGACGAATCACGTTACCAGGAGCCTTCTTCCTTGGTTTGGTGGCAATCCTACCATTCATTATGGGATACTTCCTGCCAGATGGCAGCAACGGTACCAGCCTTATGCAGGCTTCTGGTCTGCTGATCGTTGTTGGCACCGTCCGTGAGACCGTGGAACTGATCTCAACTGAACTTCGGATGCACGGCTACGACGACAGGTTGATCAATTAGTATTTGAGAATATGATGAACGAAAAAGCGACTTACATCGTCATGTTAGGGCCTCCGGGAGCCGGTAAAGGCACCCAGGCCAAGATCATTGCTGAAGAGCTTGGATTAGTCCACATCTCTACAGGTGATCTGTTTAGAGAAAACTTGAGTAATGAGACCGAGTTAGGCAAACTTGCTGCCAGTTATATGAACAAAGGCGAGCTTGTGCCAGATGATGTAACGATCGCGATGGTTGAAGAACGCTTGAGCCGACCGGATTGCCAACTGGGAGCTGTTTTGGATGGCTTCCCGCGCACTCCGGCTCAGGCTGAAGCTTTGGATGCCCTGCTTGCGAAAATTGGTGGTCGGGTTGACCTGGTACCCTTTATCCATGTTCCCAACGAGACCCTGGTTGAACGCCTGAGTGGTCGCTGGATGAGTAAAGCTGGTCGTGTTTATCACGCCCTGTATAACCCACCCAGGATCAAGTGGATCGATGATATCGATGGCAGTGAACTTTACCAAAGAGAAGATGACAAACCTGAAACGGTTGCTCATCGTATCGAGGTTTACTATCTTCAGACCTCTCCCTTGATTGATTACTATCGAGAAGCCGGTACGCTGGTACAAATCGATGGAACTCAAACAATCGAAAAAGTGACTGAAGATTTATTAAGAGTGGCGAAAGCATAAATGTACGGTTTTGAGTCGAGAGTAAACATCAAATCGGAGTCCGAGATAGCTATCATGCGCGAGGCGGGTCGTTTGAACCGCCAAACACTTGAAGCTGTCAAGGCTGCCATTGCACCTGGTGTGACCACTGGTGAGTTGAACGAGGTAGCTGAAAGTTTCCAACGTCAACATGGGGTTTATTCTCCTTTCAAAGACTACGATCCAGGCAATGGCGTTCCTTTTCCGGGAAGCATATGCACAAGCATCAACGAAGTACTGGTGCATGGGATTCCTGGTAAGCGTAAGCTGCAAGAAGGTGACATCATCTCTGTTGACTGCGGTGCCGTATACCAGGGTTTTGTCGGTGATGCGGCCTTTACCGTAGGCGTTGGAGAGATTACCCCCAAGGCGCAGCACTTGATCGATGTGACCGCTAAAGCGTTGGCAATTGCCACTGCCCTGATGGTGCCCGGCAATCACAGTGGTGATGTTGGCGCCGCCATCGAAGAATATGTTGAAAGCGAAGGCTACTTCTGCACTCATACCTACACCGGTCACGGTGTTGGCAGAGAAATGCACGAAGACCCGCAACTGACTAATTATGGTCAACGTGGGACAGGCTTTTTGCTGCGTGAGGGTATGACGATCGCCATTGAACCGATGGTCCTGGTGGGTACACGGCAGACAAGAGTGCTGGCGGACCACTGGACCGTAGTTTCAAAGAATGGCGGGCTTACTGCTCACCAGGAAGACACCATCGCAGTGACCAAAAAAGGTCCGTTGGTGCTGACTGCGTTATAAAGATGTTCATAACATTGGTCGACGGGCAATATGCGGCGATTGATGATGAAGAGCCAGGCAATTTGGCGAAATTGGAAAAATGGTTTGAAAAGACCTTGCTAAGAGTAAGGGATGCATTTATAATAAGAACTTTGCGGAGAGAAGAAGGAGACTGACTGATGAAAGTATCAGCTTCAATTAAAAAGCGCTGTAATAAGTGTAAAATTGTTAAACGTGAAGGTCGACTTTACGTTATTTGCACCAACCCAAGACACAAACAGCGACAAGGATAGGGAATAGAATATGGCACGTATAGAAGGTGTTGACCTCCCGCGCAACAAGCGCATTCAGATTGGACTACGGTATATCTATGGTATCGGTCCTAAAATTGCTGATAAGATTTTGGACGCCACTGGCGTTGATCCTGACGTTCGTGTTAAGGACCTGCCCGAGGACGAAGTTTCTAAACTTCGCGAGTTTATCGGTCAGAACTTAACTGTCGAAGGTGACCTGCGCCGTGAAGTTCAGATGAACATCAAGCGCCTGGTTGAGATCGGCTGTTATCGTGGCTTACGCCATCGCCGTAACCTGCCTGTGCGTGGTCAGAATACCCGCACAAATGCCCGAACCCGCAAGGGACCGAAACGTACCGTTGCCGGTCGTGGTCGCCGCCGCGGAGCAACCAAGAAATAAGATCAACATACTGACTTATTTCCTACCAGGATGGGGTACCCTTTCTCCCCAGCGGCAACCAGGTAAGGAGCGAGTCAGTGTTGAAAGATTGAGTGAGGAAGAACTATGGCTAAACAAGCACGTACAGCGCGTCGAACAACAGGTTCCCGCAAAGTTAAGCGCCAGATTTCGGCAGGACAGGTGCACGTTTTTGCATCCTTTAACAACACGATCGTTACTGTGACTGACCTTCAAGGCAATACAATTTGCTGGGGCAGTTCTGGTTCCGCTGGTTTTAAAGGTTCCCGCAAAAGCACACCCTTTGCTGCCCGAATGGCGACCGAACAGACAATCAAAGTAGCTCAGCAGATGGGTTTACAGGAAGTGGAACTGTTCGTCAAAGGCCCCGGTCCCGGTCGGGAAGCCGCCATTCGTGCCGTACAGGCAATTGGTCTGAAGGTTGTCAGGATCACTGATCTGACTCCTGTGCCCCACAACGGCTGCAGGCCTCCTAAGAAACGCCGCGTGTAGTAAAAAAAGAAAAAGGATTGAATTATTATGGCAAGATATACAGATGCAGTTTGTCGTTTATGTCGCCGAGAGGGTGAAAAACTGTTCCTCAAGGGAACTCGTTGCTATTCCCCCAAGTGCGCTATGGAAAAAAGAGCCTATCCCCCAGGCATGCATGGAAAAATGCAATCTGCCCGCCCAAATCGTGAATCCGATTATGGCAAGCAGTTACGCGCCAAGCAAAAGACCCGCCGCGTTTACGGGATCTACGAACGTCAGTTCCGCCGTTTCTATGGCATGGCTGTTGCTATGCGCGGTCAAACCGGTTCCAACCTGCTGACTATCCTGGAAACAAGACTGGCCAATGTCGTTTATCGTCTTGGTTTTGCGGCTAGCCGCCCCCAGGCACGTATCCTGGTTACTCACGGTCACTTTTTGGTGAACGGTCGCCGGGCAGACGTCCCATCTTATGGGATCGAAGTTGACGATGTCATCAGCGTAAAAGAAAGTTCCCGAGACAACGCGTTCTTTAAACATCTGCGCGAAGATGCTGAAGGTCGGACTGTGCCAACCTGGTTGGCTCGCGATTTGAACAATCTGTCTGGTCGCATGTTGCGCGCACCGGAACGCTCGGAAATTGATGGTAACCTCAACGAGCAACTGATCGTTGAATATTATTCTCGCTAATCAGGAGTCTTAAGGCGGTCTTTCAACACCGTTAGACTGAGAAGAGGTAAACCGTGACAAAAAAAATGGAATTGGTATCACCCAAAGTAGAGCGTTCAGAAGAGCTGCGTGATTACGGTAAGTTCACGATCAGCCCGCTGGAACGTGGATTTGGCGTCACCCTTGGTAACGCACTACGCCGTGTATTGCTTTCTTCCCTCGAAGGAGCTGCGATCACATCGGTCCATGTTTCTGACGTGATGCATGAATTCAGCACCATTCCTGGTGTTCGAGAAGATGTCATTCAGGTCATGTTAAACATCAAACTGCTGCGCTTCAAGCTTCATAATGTGGATTCAGCAACCATCCATCTCGAGGTCAAAGGACAGGGTACGATCACAGGTGCAGACATTGAATGTCCTCCCGAAGTCGAGATCATCAACCCCGAATGTGAACTCTTCAGCATCAGCGAAAACGACGCTCATGTTGAAATGGAGATGACAGTGGAATCCGGCAGAGGATATGTCCCAGCGAATGACCGTTCAGACCATATGGCGATCGGTGTTTTACCTGTGGATGCGATTTTCTCTCCTGTTCGCCGGGTCAATTGGGAAGTTACCAGCGCTCGCGTTGGTCACAGCACCGATTATGATCGCCTGACGCTTGATATTTGGACTGATGGCACAATTTCACCTGAAAAAGCACTGATCGAATCATCACGCATCCTGATGCGCCAACTTGGCATCATCAGCGGCACCAGCGAAGAAACACTGACGAAACCAGCCGAAACGGTTGAAGTCGAACAGCCAGTTGTCAATCGGGATGTCATTGAAACTCCCATTGAAGCACTTGACCTGGGTGTGCGCGTCTTCAATTCGTTGAAACGCACAGGGATCACCACTGTTGGTGATGTGATGGAACTTTTGGACAAGGGCGAAAGCGCAATGCTCTCCATCCGCAATTTCGGAGAGAAAAGCTTGTCTGAACTCAAAGCCAAAATGATCGAAAAAGGCTATATGAAAGAAGAAGTGGAGAACGAGTAATGCGGCACCAGATAAAAGGATATCGTCTTAACCGCAGCATGGGTCATCGGACCTCCATGCGAAAGACGATGATAAAACAACTATTTGAACACGAACGAATCCAGACGACCTTGGCGAAGGCAAAATCGATTCAACCCGATGCCGAAAAGCTGATCACCCTGGCGAAAAATGTCCAGAAGGCTGATGAAGCTATCCAGGTTAACGCCCGCCGTCAGGCTGCCGGCGAACTTGGCAATGCCAGCGCTGAGATCGTTAAGAAATTATTTGATGATATTGCTCCGCGTTTCACCTCCCGCAAGGGTGGTTATACCCGACTGCTCAAACTCGGACCCCGTCAAGGCGACAATGCTGAGATGGTCGTTTTAGAGCTGGTCTCGGAATAAACGCAGTGATTTAGAATCGCCTTTCAGAAGAAACGACGAAAGGCATGGCACATTACAAACTTATCCTCGCTTACGAAGGCACGCAATACAGCGGCTTTCAGCGGCAATTGGAAAAACCGAGCGTACAAAGCACCTTCGAGGAGGCTTTGAGAGCATTGGGTTGGCAGGGCAGGAGTATCCTGACTGCCGGTCGGACCGACACTGGCGTGCATGCCAGCGGTCAGGTGGTCAGTTTCGAACTTGATTGGAAACATGGCGACTACAAATTGCTCACCGCTTTGAATTTCCATTTGCCAGCTGACATCCAGGTTCAGAGACTGGAGCAGACCGGAGCTCAATTCCACCCCCGTTATGACGCTCTTGCCCGCAGTTATCTTTACCGCTTGTATTGGCAGCCTGCCCGTGATCCCTTGCGAGATCGTTTTGCCTGGCGTTTGGATTCCGCCCCTGACATCGACCTGATGAATGAGGCGGTACAACACATGCTCGGCGAACATAACTTTATCGCATTTGGACGCCCTCTGTCAGAATTTGGGACAAGCATCCGCAGGATCGAGCAGGCAAGATGGGAGCGCACAGGAGCGGATTCGATGGAATTTACCATCACCGGTAACGCCTTTCTGTACCACATGGTCAGAAGAATTGTTTATGTACTGGTGAAAGTAGGTTTCAGGGAAGTTCCTGTGGAGATTGTACCAACAGGGCTGCAAACAGGCAGTACCGGGATCGTATCCCTGGCACCTGCCCGAGGACTTACCTTGACTGATGTCAGGTATGCTGAGGATATGGAAAAATAATAGTTTGCCCAGGCGAAAAGCTTAGGGTATGTACTTATAGACGGAGAATGTTAAAGTGGAAAAAACATACTATCCAAAAGGACAGATTACCGGCGAGTGGTACCTGGTGGATGCCACCGGTAAAACCCTCGGCCGCCTTGCGACCAAAATTGCTGAAATATTGGTCGGCAAACACCGCCCCGACTTCACCCCTGGTGTAGTTTTGGGTGACCATGTGGTAGTGATAAACGCAGAGAAGATCTACGCGAATCCGACCCGTGTGGGAGAGAAAAAATATTATCGTCACTCCGGATATCCCGGTGGGTTGCACACGGTGGATTACGCCAGACAGCTTAAAAACAACCCGGATCGCATCATTCGTTTTGCAGTCCAGGGCATGCTGCCCAAAAACCGCCTGACCCAGCGCTACCTGGACAACCTGAAAGTCTATGCTGGACCTGAACACCCGCATGAGGCACAGGACCCGAAACCCCTGGATCTGGAGTAATAAAGAGGAAACATGACACAATATACTGAAGCAATTGGTCGTCGAAAAGAAAGCACAGCCCGCGTTCGTGTATACGAAGGCACAGGCGTTTTTACCGTGAACGACAAAGAACTGAACGAGTACTTCCCTCGCCTCGGCGATGCCCCCGCTATTTTGGGTGCATTGGAAGCCACTGGTCGTTCTGTCACTTCCTTTGATGTTACAGTCAAAGTTGAAGGTGGCGGCGTAAGCGGTCAGCGTGATGCAGTCAAACTTGGTTTGGCTCGCGCCCTGGTCTCCATGGACGAAAGCCTGCGCGGCGCAATGCGCGAACATGGTCTGCTTACTCGCGATCCTCGTGTCAAAGAACGCAAGAAGCCAGGTCTCAAGCGCGCTCGCAAGGCCCCGACCTACACCAAGCGTTAGTTTTCAAAGAATCATTTTTGTTGGGGAGACCTTTTATGGTCTCCCACAACTTTGACTCCTGGGAAGCATGGGTTTTCGTGGTATCCGGCACAGGTCAAAATGAATTACAATCAAAAGGCTGTCCTTTGTTACAGGGCAGCCTTTGATATATTAAGTACAGAACGAATTCTCCAACCCCCTCCTGGGAGGGGGCTAGGGGGTGGGTTATCATCAAATAAAGGAACGGTCGGTGCCCGTTCCGTACAAGAATAAATATCCTCCAACCCCCTCCTGGGAGGGGGATAGGGGGTGGGTTAATGATAAAAGGCAGGATTGACCGGTGGTCATTCCGTACATGTATAAGGGTTATACGAAGGTGTCAATGGAATTTAAAGGGATTGTGATCGTAGGGCTGGGACCGGCTGGAGCAAGCAGTCTCACAAGAGAAGCATGGGACTGGTTGGCTCAATCAACAGAAATCTGGGCACGTACCCGTTACCATCCAGTTTTTTCTGAACTGCCAAAAAACATCGTCGTGCACAGTTTCGATCAGCTCGAAAAAGAATTCTATTCTACTGATGAAAGCCTTGATATTGCACGGAAGATTATAGAACTTGCCCAGGAACAAGGCGTGGTTACCTATGCTGTTCCCGGCAGTCCCTTCATCGCCGAAGAAACCGTGCGCCAGATCATGATCCAGGTCAAAGAGAACCAGATTCCGGTTCGCGTAATCGACGGAATGAGCTTCCTGGAACCGGTTTGTTCCGCCCTGGGGTTGGATCCTCACCCGAAACTGGTACTGACTGATTCGCTCTACCTTGCCTCACTCGAAATTCCCTTTTTCCCCGCTTCTGTACCAGCCTTGGTCTCCAATCTGAGACCAGGAATGGAAGCCAGCGACCTCAAACTGACCCTGATGAACAATTATCCGGACGAATACCCGGTCAAATTGATCCACAATGCCGGACTACCGGACGAACTTGTGGAAGAGATTCCCCTGCACCAGATCGACCAAAGCCTGCATACCGGGCTGATGAGCACGCTTTACCTGCCTGCGCGCGAAAACGGCAGAGGGTTTGAGGATTTTCAACAGATCATAGCCCGCTTGCGCGCACCAGATGGCTGCCCCTGGGATCGCAAACAGACTCACCTGAGTCTGCGCCCCTACCTCCTGGAGGAGAGTTATGAAGTCCTCGAAGCCTTGGATCAGGAGGACCCTGGGCACCTGGTAGAAGAGCTGGGCGACTTGCTATTGCAGATCGTACTGCATACTCAAATTGCCACCGAAGAGCAGGATTTCAATATGACCGATGTGATCTCAGCAATCAGTGAAAAGATCATCCGTCGTCATCCGCATGTCTTCACGGAGTTGGAAGTGGATTCGGTCGAAGGTGTTCTGAATAACTGGGAACAAATCAAGGCGGAAGAACGCAAGAATAAGGGTGAGGAGCGTAAGAGCATGCTGGATGGTATTCCGGTCGCTTTGCCGGCTCTAACCCAGGCAGACCAGATCCAGCAGCGTGCTAAACGTGTCGGCTTTGACTGGAAGACGATCGATCCAGTAATTGCGAAAATCCACGAAGAATTGCAGGAACTCAAAGAAGCTGAGACTCCTGAAAGAAAACAATCGGAAGCTGGGGATGTCTTGTTTGCGGTCGTTAACCTGCTGCGCTGGCTGGAGATTAACCCTGAGATGGCATTAAGGGAAACCAATACCCGTTTTCGCAAACGCTTTGGCTACATCGAAACAGAAGCAGCCAGGCGGGGCAAACGCGTCGAGGATTTCACTTTTGAAGAAATGGACGCTCTTTGGGATGAAGCCAAACATGCTATGAAATCTGGGCAAGAGAAATAGTATCGGGTAGGATGACATGGAGAGAAGAATTGACTCGCGGTTAAAAATAGATGAGTCGAAAGGAAGGCTCCCATGTTTGAATTTGAAGCACAGATCTACCTCGTTGATCAAATCAACGCCATTGTGGATGTCCCTGCGCATATAACTGAGGGAATGAAACCATACAAGGGAACAATTTATGTGGAAGGATTTGTGAATGAGACGCCATTCACAAAGCATCTTGTTCCCACGAAGAGCGGACCTTATAAACTCTATATCAATCTGGTTACCCAAAGTGCTGCAAAGGTCGGACCGGGCGATGTTGTCAGGATCAAATTGGTACAAGTCGAACCTCCAGCGAAACCAATCTTTAACATGCTGCCAAAGTTGGCTGAGAGGCTGGACAAAGAAGATTTAATGGAGCAATTTGCCAAAATCTCATCCGGGCGGCAGCAAGCCATTTTTGGTTACCTGTCAGGATTGAAAAACCCCGAGATCCTTGAGAAACATATTGGCCACATAATTTCCGAATTACGCTCAGGCAATACCCGCTTTATCGTTCCAGCAAAGCCGAACAAGGGAGACTAAATTTATGGAAGTCGCCCATCAACCTAAATCTACAACTCCCTATTCCTTTTTCCCATCAAACAGCGGTGTGTGAGCACTAAAGAGGGGGTTGGTAAGATACTAGTTAGGATGGAATCGGCTTGTTCCATTCCACAAATTCGACCGTTTCCTACAAAGCATCAACACCACAGATCACTTCCTTGGCACAATCTGTCTCCTCTCCCAAATATGCGATGGGACGCGGGCGGTAACGAGGGGGTATAAGTTGACGTCAGGTAGGGAATGGGCTTGTCCCATTCCAAGATATAGTCGAGCCATACCATCAACCTTATGAAAAGATAGATGATAAAATACTTCCCACTGGAAAAATTATGGATGAGTTAAAACCACAGCCAATACCACCAGAGACAGATGTGAAGACAGCCGGGCAGCAGATTGCCAGGGCTGCTACCATCGTCATGATGGCGTACATCCTCAGCACCCTGGTTGGCATTGTGCGGGGATCGGTCATTTCTCACGCTTTTGGCACCAGTATGGAACTGGACGCCTACAATGCTGCTAACCGTGTGACAGAACTGCTTTTCAATCTGACCGCAGGTGGAGCCCTGGGTTCGGCTTTCATTCCCATGTTTACTGGCATGCTTACCCGTAAAGATACCCAGAGCGCCTGGAAACTGGCATCAGGGGTGATCAATGCGCTCTTGCTAATTTTGGTAGGCGTTTCTGCTTTGATGTGGATCTTTGCTCCGATCATTGTGGATAAGATTCTTTTTGCCTTGGTCGCAGACGCAAACCCTGCGATGCTGGGCTTGACGGTGAGTTTGTTACGCACGATGCTGCCAACCGTGATCATTTTTGGGGTCAGCGGGTTGGTGATGGGGACGTTGAACGCTCACCAGGTTTTCTTGTGGCCGGCATTAGCCCCGGCGATGTATTCGTTTGGGCAGATATTTGGCATATTGGTTTTACCAAAATCAATGGGGATTCAACGGCTGGCAGTTGGGGCAGTGATTGGTGCCCTGGGGCATCTGGCGCTGCAATTACCCAGTTTGTTCCGCTTACCTGATCGTTTTTACGAAAAAGCAGCCGGAATCAAGGACGCTGCAGTTCGCCAGGTTTTAAATCTGATGATCCCCCGAATCATTGGTGCGGGTGTGGTTCAGCTCAATTTTGTTGCCAATACTATTATCGGTCTTTCGTTGGGCGCGGGGGCTGCCAGCGCGCTGACTTGGGCATTCACGATCATGCTTATGCCCCAGGCGGCTATCGCCCAATCGGCGGGGACGGCTTCGTTGCCCACACTTTCGGCACAAGTAGAGCTGGGTCAGTTTGACCAATTCAAACAGACGCTATCCGGGATCATGCGCGTCATGCTCTTGTTGGCATTACCAGCGACGGTTGGGCTGATCGTGCTACGAGTCCCTATTATCCGGGTATTGTACGAAAGAGGCAGTTTCGATGCCAGTTCTACCCAAATGGTCGCCTGGGCGCTGCTTTGGTACGCAGTCGGGCTCACAGGGCACAGCCTGGTGGAAGTGCTCAGCCGTGCTTTTTATGCCATGCACGACACCAAAACCCCGGTGATCGTGGGTGTGCTGGCAATGACCGGAAACATAATCCTGTCATTCGCCTTTGCACGTTTGTTTGCCGAGGTTGGCTGGCTTCCCCTGGGAGGGTTGGCGCTGGCAAACAGCCTTGCAACGGCAGTGGAGTGTTTGGCTTTACTTCAGATCTTGCGAAAACGTCTGAAGGGACTCGATGGCAGGCAAATTATGGTCACTGGGTGGCAGGCTCTGCTTGGCAGTGCAGGGATGGGGTTGGCACTGTTTGCGTGGCTAAGCCTTTTTGGTCAACACAGCAAGTATCTTGTGCTGGCGGGCGGTATGGTGGTTGGATTGTTGACCTACTTCGTTATCTTATGGGTCTTGAAAGTACCCGAACTCCGCTCGATTTTGTTAAGGATTAAGTGGAAACTGGCAAGCAAGGGTTGAAGATATTGTCAATAGACCTTCAGTTTGAGGGTAAGGAAATTAAGCAAGTGCTGTTTGATTTTGATGAGAGCATTGCTAAGCTGGGGGAGGCTGGTGTACGCCTGGAGTGTGATCAAGACCAATTCGTAACCTGAAACATAAAAATTAGGTGTTAACTGATAAAGATCAGATCTGACCCAACCAAATCGGATTCGTTAGATAGCCGATTGATGAAAATTCCCAAAAATTCCCTCTTGACATTATTACAAACGTAATTATATAATGTCATTATTACAGTTGTAATAAATGCTAGGAGGCAGGAATGAAAAATTTATCTGAGAGCGAATTGGCAATCATGGTCAAGGTTTGGGATGCTGGAAGACCGCTCAGTTTTGAAGAAATCTTTGACTCGGTCAAGGATAGAGAGTGGACTGAGGCGACTGTACGTACATTTATCCTGCGAATCATGAATAAAGGTTATCTCGAAAGTGAAAAGTCAGGAAGAATCAGCCTCTATTCACCTAAAGTCAGCAGAAAGTATCTTGATCACCAAAGCCAATCGTTGATCAGCAAACTATACGACGATTCAGTTCAGAACTTTATTGCAGGGCTCTATCAGAACCATGCCCTCAGCAAACAAGACCTGCGGGAGTTGAAAAACTACCTGGAGGTGATACTAGAGGAGAATTGATATGGAAAACATCCTAACATCCAGCCTGGCATTTTCGCTGTTAGCCCTGGTTGTACTTGCCTTTCGGCACTTCAGCGGGGAGAAGTATTCACGGCGGTTGATACGAGCCTTGTGGGTGGTTGTTATCTTGCGTATGTTATTTCCGTTTAATTTCGCAGGCAAGTTGGCTGTGGTTCAGCTACCGCAAAACACTGTGACAGAACGATTACTTCCAAGTCAAAGCGACGTGGCTCTTACCCCAAATAGAGTAAATGAAACTTCAGCGACTATTGGAGATAAAACGATTTTTGAGAAACCAGCCGAACCCCTGTTGCCCCTGGAAAACTCCTCACATGATACGGTGACTCTTTCTGTAAACCCAACCCCTGGTTTAAGGTTAACTGATGACGTATTTCTGGCAGTCTGGATTGGGGGAATACTCATTTCTTTGCTGCTTGTCGGGCTTTCGTATTTGAAATTCAGAAGCGAATTAAAAAGGAAGCTTCTCCCGATATCTGCTGGTTTGTTAGAGTCCATCCAGGATTATCTTGGAACCAAAATCCGGGTTTTTGCCATCGTTTCTGATGAAAGCCCGATGGTTGTTGGCGTTTTTATGCCGACATTAATTCTACCCAATCGATTAATTGCTGAGATTGACCGCAGAGGCGCACTCTCTCCGCAGTTGCAATCTGTCCTGAGACACGAACAAGCCCATATTCAACATAAAGATCTTTTGTTGAAATCGCTGTACCTTGTTGGGCGTGCTGTGCAATGGTTTAACCCGCTTGTTTATCTTATCCAGAAGCCACTCAACGAAGATATTGAAATGGCAGCTGATGAGGTGGCAGCTGAGGGCATGGAAAGACTTGATCGGGCAGCTTACTGTCATTCGATCCTTGAGGTTGCGGATGCGCTTCCCGCAACAGCCAACAACTATTCAACACGCTTTACAGGAGATATGAAAACCATGAAAAAACGTATTGAAGCCCTTCTAAAAACTGAAAAAACCAGGCACGGCATGGCAGTTTTGATAACAGTTTTGATCGCTGCCGGGCTGACGATCGGGTTGGTATCCTGCCAGTTGGAACCTTACGACCAGCCTGCTCTGACAGCCATTGGAAACCTGCTCACTCCGGCAGATTCATGCCAGGATTTCTATCTGACCGTAGGGACAGAGTTTGAAATCGAGCTGGATCTGGTGAATTACCCCACCTTTGGAGATAACCCCCCCAGCCCACTCGATACCACGGGGGCGATCCATTGGATTGGCAAAACTACGAATGATGTTGACGAGACTTACCGCTATCAATACCGGGCTGTCACTCCCGGCACGCTCACAATGATCTTTCCTGGAAAGAATCCATCTGAAAATGGATATGTTACACCTGCAAGCGGGGCACTGTTCTCTTTCATTGTCCTGGATGATGAGGAAGCGGCAGCTCTGGGTGTGGAACGGGGGCAGCTGGTCCGACCGGCAGCATTGCCTGAACTGGAGAAAGATTATTCAGGCTTCTCGACAGAACAACTGGTCAGGGAGTATTATCGACTGCTTGATCAAGGTCGCCCAGACCAAGCTTATCAATTGCGATTCGACGGGTTTAGGTGCCAGCAAACCCCCACGTTTTTTACCAGGTTTGCTAAAGCTTCAACACAGAAAACCGAAGTGTTGAGTATCCAGACGAAGGGAGAAAACGGCTCAGGCGGTGACGAACTGGGTGATGTGCCAGGAGTGTGTGAACGGTTGGTCGTCAAAACCCAGATTACCGGCGGGTCAAACGAAGACATAATTACTGAAGAAGTTGTATTCGTTAAGGAGGATGGGAGCTGGAGGATCGCCAGCATCGGCGACCCGGCTTGCTGCAACTGTAACTCATTCCATGAACCGGAACAAACCAATCGACCCGAACCGGTCTCTACTGTGCAGTACGGAGAGCTTGTTCTCTACCAATACAGCCTTGACCCGCTTCCAAATACTGACGGTGCCCTGGAGCCATTGACATGGGAAGGCGATCCGGTCAATGCTGCGCAGGCGGGCAAACCACTCAGGTATTTGAGAGAAAAAATCGTTATTGGAGAGCACACATACTTTGCCCACTGCAACCCTGAAGTGTCGGATTGTATAGCTCAAGTGGAGAAGGACGGAGAGGTTATCTTTGAAATCTTATCCCAAAACCCGCAAGCTTCTCAACTTGTGTTGGGAACTATCCGGGGTTTTTGGAAACTGGATGATTCCTGGGTGTTGGAAGTTGCCAGGGAATGGGGTGATAACTCAGACCCTACTGCTTCTGTTCCGGTTGGGGAGGTCTACCTCAATGGCGAACTGATCAATGAACGGTTTGACTATGATACTGCCTTTGAATTCCAGGTTTTGGCAGGCAAGCCTTTCTTCTTTTTCAAACGGGATGGAAAACTGGGTTTTTCGTATGACTGGCAGGAATATTTACTGCCTTTCGAATCAATTCATCACTACCGCTGTTGTTCAGCAGGTACTAACAGTCCGCGACACTTTGAAAATCTGGTTAATTTCGTAGTGTACAAGGGTCGTGAGACGCAGTATTATGAACTGGTGGCACAAAAATAAATTTGATGTGCAAGCGTTAGCGGAGGGAGATAAACCCCCTCCGTACGAATTGAGTTCGGGTAGAGCCGAGAGACCTGCGGTCAAGAGCCTTTTATGGTCAGGAGACCATAAAAGAACAAGGCTGTACCCAGGATGTGAATTAAAACGATTTAGGTGTGGAGGCAGTCGTGACCGGTTTGCTGGCAAAGCTCACATGGTTGCTTCTGCCTCCCCAATATCCAAAATCGCGAATCCAATGGTACCCCAGTCTTCAAGGGATTTGAAACCAAACGAACGGTACCAATCGTGCAAGGGGAGGCTTGCCTCCCCCTGGTCAGTCATAAGCACGATTTGGCGAATCCCTTTCAGCTCTGCCAACATACGGCGAATTAGCTGAGATCCCACACCCTGTTTGTGGTACGCCGGAAAGACCAAAATATCTTGAATGTAGGCAATAGTCTCCTCATCGGTCAAGGCGCGGATGAGACCGACAAGTTCTTCCCCATTCCAGGCACTGATCACCAGGTCGCTTTTTGATATTGCGCGTAACAGTTTCGGCAGATCATTTGTATAAACGATCCACTTAACACTGGTGTAGAGATCATTCACCTGTTGCGAGGAGAAATACTTTTGATTACTGAAGGTAATATTCATTTGGAAGGCTTCCTCTGGAGGGCTGGGGCTCGTCTCCAGCCGTTGAATTGACGAAGATGGCTGTCAGCGGAGGGAGATAAACCCCCTCCGTACGAATCGATTTCTCTGTAGGGCTGGGGCTTGTCTCCAGCCGCTAAATTGACGAAGATGGCTGTCAGCGGAGGGAGATAAACCCCCTCCGTACGAATCGATTTCTCTGTAGGGCTGGGGCTCGTCTCCAGCCGCTGAGTTAGCATATCCGAGCTTATCGCATTAAACCATCGCTAACCAGACAACAAATGCAATCAGAATACCGAGAAGAGTGCCGACGGCAGCTTCGACAGGGGAGTGACCGATGATTTCGAGCAGTTCTGCCTTTTCGGGTTCCTCTATCTTATGTTCGGTTACCACTGTTCGCAGAATATGGTTGATCCGTTCGGCGTGGAGGCCAGCCTGGCGCCGTACGCCGGTGGCATCATAGATCACGATGCCAGTGACCGAGAGAGACAGGATGAAGAGGGGACTATCCCAACCCTGGTTGAGCCCGATTGCGGTGGTGACGGCAGTCATGAGAGAAGAATGCGACGATGGCATCCCGCCGGCATTGATCAGCATCGCCCAATTCCACTTTTTTGTACGCAAAAAGCCAATGGGCAGCTTGATTATCTGGGCTACTATCCATCCCAGCATAGCCGTAATGGCAATCGGGCTGCTGAAAAAATCGAGCGGATTGCCCACTAGCCCTCGCTCACTGCCTGGTTGTCTTCGCCAAGTGTGTTGACGCGCAGTTGCGCTTTTTCTAACAGTTTGGCGCACTGGTCGGAGAGTTTTTTGCCCTCTTCGTAGAGTTTGAGCGATTCTTCGAGCGATAATTCGCCATCTTCGAGCCTGGAGACGATTTCCTGCAGGGTTTTGAAGGCGTCTTCGTAACTGGTTGGTTGGTTTTCGGTCATGGTTTCTCCGATTGGGAAGGATGAAGTATTGCGGGAACGTTGCCATCAGCAAAACGCACCTGGACTGCTTGGTTTTCACGGGTTTGACCAGCCTGGCTGACGAGTTGTCCGCTTTTGACGTCGTTGACGATGGCAAAACCACGCCTCAGCACAGCCAGTGGGCTCAAGGCTTCAAGCTGATTGTTGATGTGGCTGATTTGAAAGGATAGTTGGTTGAGGTGGTTATGAATCGATCGATCAAGGCGTTCACGAAGAATATCCAACGTTTGAATGGAATTATTGACGCGCTGGATGGGAGAAAGCCGGCGCAAGTCGTGATTTTTGAGTTCGAGTTGGTAACTGCGCGAAGCGATCGCTTCGTTGATTGTATTATCCAAAATGACACCTGCGTTTTGCAGGGCAATGGCAAGGTCGTTGACCGTGATTGGCGTTGCCAACTCGGCGGCAGCGGTAGGGGTGGGGGCGCGCAGGTCCGCCACGAAATCGGCGATGGTGAAATCGGTCTCATGCCCCACTCCCGAGATCACCGGCACACGTGAATTGTAGATAGCACGAGCCAGGTTTTCGTCATTGAAAGCCCACAAGTCTTCGATCGAGCCGCCTCCGCGGGTAAGCAAAATCAGGTCCAGATCTTCAAGCTGGTTGAGGAAGTTCAACGACTTGAGCAGGCTGGCAGGTGCCTCAATGCCCTGAACAAGGCTGGGAGCAAGGGTGACGCGCGCCAGGGGTAAACGGCGGTTGAGGGTGTTGAGTATATCCTGCAAGGCGGCACCACTGGCAGAGGTGATGACCCCGATGTGTTGGGGCAACCTGGGCAGAGTGCGTTTATGGTCCTGGTCGAAGAGTCCTTCAGCTTCCAGTTTGTTTTTCAGCCGCAGGAATTCCTGGAAGAGCATGCCTTCACCGATTGGCTGCATGCTATCAATGTAGAGTTGGGCTTGACCACCTGCCGGGTAGAAACTCATGCTGCCGTGCACCTCCACGCTCTGTCCGTCCCTGGGGGAGAAGCTGAGGCGCATGGCGGAGTTCTTCCACATAACAGCACGGATCTGGGCATCAGCGTCTTTGAGGGTGAAATAGAGATGCCCGGAGCGGGGTTGGGTGAAGTTGGAAATTTCACCTTTCACCCAGACATCACGCAAAATATCATCAGTTTCCAGTAATTCGCGTAGATAACTGCTCAGGGCAGTCACGGTCAGGATGGGAGGGCGAAAGAAATCGAAGGTATCCATGCGTAAAGTATAAGCGATTTCAAAAGCCAAAAACACAAATTTGGAGACCTGTGGTCAAATCGCATGCTTGGCGGGGGACGGTGGCACGATCAAATATTGGTTACATTACTTGTACAGCTGGGGCTTGTCTCCAGCCGCTGTGTTTGCCTAAGTAAGTGTTGGCGGAGGGAGATGAACCCCCTCCGTACGGATTTCCTAACGTCGAAACGATCAGTGAAAATGCGTGCTTGGTCGGCCCACAAAGATGGTTTGCAACGCTAGCGTGATTTTCTAATCTGGTACATCGAGGTTCGAAAAGGCAGAGTAAGGTGGGGTGATGACTTACGTTGGTTTCATATCATGACTACCTCATTCAACCCTACAATTTTTTGACATATCTATCACCTATAAACTATGAGCCATGTGCTATACGCTATAATTGATTTGTTTAACGGAGGAACTATGAAAAAAGTTATGCTTTTTGGTTTGTTTTTAATTTTGATGATTTTGGCTGGGTGTACAGCTCAGACCGACGAAGCCCTGGCAACACAACAGGTGATGGCTGTAAAACTGACTGTGCAAGGCAGTGATATTGAAGCCTTGAAAACCCAGGTTGCCCGTCCAACGGCGACCTGTGCAGTTTGTGAGATCCCCGTTTGCCCGTCCTGCCCAACAGCAACAGTCGCACCGACCGCAACCACCCCAACCGCTATCCCGGCAACTGCCACCCCAACAGTGAAAAATGGAGCGCTTTCAGGATCGCTTTCTTATCCCAGTGAAGGCATACCTGCCCTGAGAATCGTAGCGATGAACCCCTTGACTGGTGTTTACTATTGGCAAAATACGGTTGCTGGACAAAGCTCTTATCGCTTCGAAAGCCTGGAACCAGCCAGTTACTATGTGTTGGCTTACGATATTGCCAATCCTTCCAAGACCTTCTTTGGAGCTTATTCACAGGCGGTTTCCTGTGGTTTGTTGGCATCATGTGCTGATCACACTTTGATTGCAGTGCAAGTAAAAGCCGGCGAAGAGACAAAGAATATCAACCCTACTGACTGGTATGGAGATCCGGCTCAATGGAACTGGCCGATTGACCCAACCATCAAGTGGGATTAGCTTTTGAACAGGCGAATCAATAGAGATCGCCTTGTAAACAGCAGTATTAACAAATGACCCACACCCACCTTCGGTAGGCTACGCCCCTTACCCCCTCTCTTTCACTCTGCTGGAGGGGGTTTGTGGATACTCAGAGACCTGAAACACTGACTGTGTTTAGTAATAAAAGAGGAGCAAGTATTGATGAGTAATGAAAATCGAAAAAGACCGATAATACTCCTCAGCGTTTTTTGCACAATGCTCCTTTTCCTGACCGCTTGTTTTTCACTTGTCGCCAACAAGCCTGAGCGCATTCTGACGGTTGATCTGATCGTGCCCAACACCAAGATCAACCAGGGTAATGTGTTTGACTTGCAGTTGGTGCTTTCCAATCCCGGGCTTTATAACGTGCATGTAAGCCGGATCGTCCTGCCTAAAGAAGTAATGAACAGCAGCCGCTATATCGGTTCGGAACCCGCCCTGACTCTGGTTCAAAACGAATTAGGGGAGGGTCTGATTGAGATGGATCTCACCATCGCTCCAACTGGTGTCGAAAGATTTACTTTCCGTTTTGAAGCCGTCCAAAGCGGCATCCTGAGCGGTTTGGGGTTGGTCAGGACAGATGAAAAGGACTATTCCTTCAATGCCCGGGTCGATGTGGCAGGTGTGAACCCCGAAGGCTGGCAACCTGGCACTTCGCCGCTCGTCACTCCCACCGCGCTCAGCGCGATTCCCTGGCCGGCGGTCGTGCAAATTGAAGCTACAGTAGAAATCGAAGGGGAAGAAATGGTCGGCTGGACAGGTTCCGGCACGATCATCAGTCGGGATGGGCTGATTCTGACCAACGCACACGTGGTGCTTTCGGATCGTTTTTACCAGGTGAAGAACCTGATTGTTTCCTTGACGGTAGCAGAAGATGCCCCACCAGTGCAGACCTATTATGCCAGTATCGTGCAGGCAGACGAAGCGCTGGATATTGCCATCATAAAACCTTACCAGGATTTGAACGGTAATCCCTTGAATTACGATCTCTTGAACCTGCCATTCGTGCCCCTGGGCGATTCTGATAGCTTGAGACTGGGTGAGTCGATCAATATTTTGGGATATCCGGGCATTGGCGGGGATACGATCACCCTTACCCATGGAGAGGTCAGTGGCTTTACGTCTGAAGAGGCATATGGCAACCGGGCATACATCAAAACCAGTGGAACGATTGCCGGCGGAAACAGCGGGGGTCTGGCTGTGAACGAAAAAGGCAAATTAATTGGCGTGCCTACAGCGGTCGGATCGGGCGATTTGAGCGATGCCATTGTCGACTGCCGAGCGCTGATGGACACCAACCGGGATGGCTACATCGACAATAACGATACCTGCGTACCAACCGGTGGCTTTATCAACGCCTTGCGCCCAATCAACCTGGCAATGGGTTTGATCACAGCTGCCAGGGCTGGGGAAGTCGCAATTGCCGCCGGAAATGGCATTAGCGAGAGTTTTGCACCCGATGGTCAGGTTATATTCGAAGATGATTTTTCTGACCCAAAAAGTGGCTGGAGCAGCTTTGTGGACCAGGACGGGGAGACAAAGTATGAAAACGGTGAATTCGTGATCAGGGTTGGACGACCCATGTACCTGGCTTGGTCTGACCAGGAATACCTGTACGATCCAATCGTGATCGAGGCGGATGTGCGTGTGGTTGAATCGGTTGGAGATGCCGATTATGGTTTTATTTGTGGGTTGATGGATAGTGAACATTTCTATGTTCTTGAAATCAGCGAGGACGGTTACTACACCATTTGGAAACAAGATGGGCAAGAAACCATCTTCCTGGTGGACTGGAAGTACTCCCAGGAAGTGGCAGGGGGAGGACGTTTCAAACTGAGCGCTCAGTGCGGCACAGATCAATTGGTACTGGCTTTGAATGGAGCGGTCCTGGCTAGTGCTTCCGATCCTGATTATCAGCCGGGAGGGATTGGCATGCTGGCGGGAACCTTTGACCTGGCGGGGTTTAAGGTGGCGTTTGATAATTTACGACTTCTAATCGAGTGAGGTACTCATGAAAATGCAGACTCTGACAATCCATCACCTGGTCAAGGGTGAGGACCTGAACCACCACCGCACGCTCTACGCGGGCAGAGGGGCAGAATGGCTGGTTGAAGCGGGTTTCATTGCTGCCTCCAATTTGTTGCCTCCGGAATATGTATTGTGTCTCAAAATCCACGGGATGACCTTCACTCGCCCAGTTAAACCAGGAGAAGTGGTACGGTTTGATTCTCAAATAGTATTGACGGGAAGATCGCGCCTGATTGCTTATATCAAAGCCACGACGAAGGGTGAGTTGACAGTGGATGGCTTTATGACTTTTGTTTACGTCGACGACCATGGCAAATCCAGACCGCATGGCATCACTATTGAAGCGGAAACTTCGGAAGAAATCGAACTTCAGAAGCGAGCAGCTGAGTTGTAAACTTACCGAACATGGATTTCACATGAACCCGGTGATTCTATAGAGTAGGCATAAGCTGAACTAAAAGGATCTTGCGGGTTTATACTTTTAATAAACCATTTATATTGCTGAGTTATATTTAAATCACCAATTCAAAAGGATCTGAGGTGTATATGGAAAAAAGAAATCGTACGATACGGATCATCAGTTTTCTAATGGTTATTTTTTTGGTCGGGTCTGCTTGCCGGCTCACAAGAAGTACTGACCTGTCTACTCCAGAGGCGGCGGAGCAAGTTCCCCTGGAAAGTGTTGAGACGTTGCCAGCACAGACCGGTCAAACTATTCTTGTCCCAGAATATACTGCACTTGAGGGCAGCCTGGAGGCATTGTATGAACAGGCGAGTCCTGGAGTGGTTTCATTGCAATTCACGACCGCTGAAGGTGGCGGGCAGGGCACTGGTTTTGTGATCGACAAAGAAGGTCACATTGTCACAAATTATCACGTTGCCAGTGAAGCAACCGAGTTGGAAGTCCACTTCCCATCCGGTTTGAAGGTATATGGAACCGTGATTGGGACGGATATGGACTCTGATCTGGCAGTTATTAAGGTGGATGTTGACCCGGACGTGCTGGTTCCATTGACCTTGGGCGATTCCGAAGCGATCAAAGTTGGTCAAACGGTGGTGGCAATTGGTAATCCTTATGGTCTCAGCGGCACGATGACAGTTGGGATCGTCTCAGCCCGGGGGCGAGTGTTGGATTCAATGCGACAGACGGAATCCGGAACCTTTTATTCCTCTGGTGACACCATCCAGACGGATGCGCTGATCAACCCGGGCAACTCCGGTGGTCCGCTCCTGAACCTGAACGGGGAAGTGATTGGCGTGAACCGTGCCATCCAGACAGCCGGAACGAGCATTACCGGCGGAGCGGTTAATACAGGCATCGGGTTCGCCATCTCCTCCAATACGGTACGCAGGGTTGTACCTTCGCTGATCGAAACCGGAACTTATGCCTATCCCTACCTGGGTTTATCCAGTTATTCCAATATGTCCCTTGCTATGGTCGAGGCGTTAAAACTGCCACAGTCGACTGGCGCGTATGTAGCCAGTGTCGTTGCAGGCGGACCGGCGGATCAGGCGGGAATCAAGGGCGGGACGCAGCCAACAGCCGTCCAGGGGTTGACCACAGGCGGTGATCTGATCATCGCTGTGGATGGGATCGAGATCAAAGATTTTAGCGAATTGATGAGTTACCTGGTTTTGAATACATCGGTGGGTGATGAGATCGTGCTGACCATTATCCGAAGTGGTAAAACTATGGATGTTCCAGTGACATTAGGTCAACGACAGTAGGGAATTCGATGTTATTAGAAAGGTCGCGCTTGTTGTGCGCGACCTTTTTTTTCGTAGGGCTGGGGCTTGACTCCAGCCGCCAAGACGCTTTCTATCAAACTGGAGCGGAGGGAGATAAACCCCCTCCGTACGGCTGGGCTTTAGTCCAGCCGCCAGGAACGCTTGGAATGCGATAGAAGCGGAGGGAGGTAAACCCCCACGTACGATATTCTCAACCACGGAATGGGTCACCCTTACAGGGCAATAGAGCCCATTCCCTACGGAGGGCTATTTGCTATAAAAATCTTTGCGGATTTGGGGGTCGCGAGCCATTCCAGCCATCAGGATGTCCATCAGGTTTTGAAGCAGGTCCTGCAAGTGGGGGTCATGGCTGACATCCAGGTTGACATCAACAGGTCTGCCGTTGTCTTGTTCCATGCGTTCCAACAAATAAGGTGATAACCACCGTGAAACGACCCCGAGCACATAGGCAGCCAGATCGGTGTCGACCCAGGTGGCAATATCATCATGGAAGACGCCTTGTGAAAGAAATGCGTGGAAGCGCCCATCTCCTGAGAGGCGCTGACCGGTTTCCGGGTCTATGGAGCTGGTGACTGGGTTTTCGAAATTGTGACGTCGCTCGACCTTGGCAAGGCGGGGATGCTTGAGTTCAAATGCCAGATCGATTTGCAGAAGCCGCTGAAGGTAGCGGAAAGTATCGAGGTTGTTAGACGGCAGAGGGAGTGTGGAGATCAATTCCAGTTTGCGCTCTTTGATGATGTTGAGAACGTGCTTGTAAAGGTCTTCCATGTTTTCAAAATATTGATAGAAGGAGCCCTTGGCAATACCAGCGTTGTTTACAATGGCATTAACTGAAGCGGTGTGAAGGCTGTTTTCAACGAATTCTTCAACAGCGACATCTTCTATGAGTTGTCGTTTTTCCTGGGGTAGGTGGAAGAAGGTATCTTTTGGCATTTTTCCTCTATATGACCGATTGGTCATATTATATGCAGTGTGTTTTGCTTGTCAATGTTTTCATATTCAGGTCTTCTGTCCAGGTGTTTTACCTTTAAAAAGGTTGCAATTCTCTCTAATGTGTACAAACTTAAGATAAAATCGTCCTATGGATCACATCTACAGCGACCGTAACGAATACTTTAGCCGAGACAAGAACGGTCCATGCGCTTTCTGCGAAGCACAGGAAAAGCTGGACAGTTTTGGAAACCTGATCGTGCATCGGGGACAGTACAACTTTGTCATCCTGAATCTTTATCCATACACCAGCGGGCATATGATGGTCGTCCCGTATGAGCACACCAATCGACTGGAACAGCTTTCTTCTGAGCAGCTTACTGAAATGATGTTCCTGATCCAAAAAAGCATTCGGGTTCTGATCAAGCTCTATTGCCCCCAAGGATTCAACGTTGGTCTCAACCTGGGTGACGCCGGCGGAGCAGGGATCAAAGAACACCTGCATTGGCACATCATACCTCGCTGGATCGGGGATGCCAATTTCATTACCGTGATCGGCAAGACGCGCGTCTTGCCTGAATCACTTGAGGATTCTTACCAGAAAATCCTGGAAGCCTGGAAGCTGGAATAAAAAAAAGAGAGTTTGCACTCTCTTTTTTTGCGAATTGTCTTCTATGGAAAAGGAACTACTTTTCTCCTAATCCTTGCACATTTCCAACTCCCTGGATGTCTTGTGTGAGGCTGGGATTGCCATAATATTTCACATCATAAGCACCGCTTAGGTCCAGGTCCAGTGTTTCGGTTGCCCAAACCGTGGCTGAGACAGCACCTTCAATATGCAGGCTCACGGAAGCACTTTGAAGATCTTCGGCTTGATAATTAGTTCCGCCCGAAAAATCCAGTCTTTGGGTCTCGGCTACACCAGCAATTTCAATGTCAGTACCGCCTTCAACAACCATCTCAAGGGTTTTGACATTCAAGTTCATCATGTCGAGACTCGCTCCGCCTTTCATGACGATAGAGAGAGAATCGCTTTGAAGATCGTTGGCAACTAATTCAGAGCCGCCCTCAAAAACGAATCGGGTCAGGTTTTTGAAAGTGATCGTGATGGTGGGATAATCGCGTTCTGTAACCCAATCCCAGATATCTCCGGAATGCTTAACCAACAGAACGCCATTGCGAACCTCGAAGGTAATATTGTCGACGATACTTTTTGGACCGTCGATTTGAATAGAGTGAGTGTCACCCTGGACCAGGAAAATTGGACCAGCAGCTTCAATGTCGATCTCGGTGAAGTCAGCCAGGTCTTCATTGATGCTGACTGGGGTTGTGTCTTTAGGTGTAGACTTTTCCCGAGGTAACAGGCGGGGAAATGCACAGGCAGTACTTGCCAAAATAAGCATTGATAGGGTGAGAAGTATTCTAAGTCGGTTCTTCATGATAACCTCCTTCTTTCTGATTCAATTCTACATCTAAGTGAAAAGAACCATATCAAAAGTAAAAGGATTTCTTCAATTCATAGGGAGACCTTGGAAGGTCTCCCCTATAGAAGATCACTGCGAAAACCGGGCTCTGGATTAGAATACGGCTTGCGATAAGCATTAGCAACTACGTTCGTGGATTTGACGATCGCAATTGCCGGCGCAGCCAGGATGCAGCTGGGTTCTCATAGTGGCGGACGACCAAAACAGACGTTGATGTACCTTTACGCACCCGATCCACTAATTCTCCGAACAGATACTCTCCATGGGTATCGCCCTCGTAAGAACCGATCACTACCAGGTCGTATTCCCGTTGGCGGGTTTCTTCGATGATTGCGGCAGCCGGGTCGTTTTCACGAACGATGTGCAGGTTCATATTTCCAGGAATGTTTTCAAGCTGGACGATAACGATCTCTTGCAAGTAAGCCATTTGGTCTTCATACATTTCATCATCCAGTTCTTCGTCCACCATGCGGATGACATCGACACTGCCATTGTCTGCTTTTGCCAGGCTTTCTGCAACCTGGACAGCAAACTTGGAGTGATAGCCACCACCCACGGGAACGAGAATATTCTCAAGCCGGTCTATACCCCGGTCGAACAAGATACCGACATTCGTTAGTCCGGAACGGATGATTGGATCCAAAAACTCATTGAACTTCGTTTGTTCGCTCTCACTTACAGGCCATTTGAAAAGCAGCAGGCGGACATTATTGTCGTTGCGCATTTCGTTGATAATGCCATCCGAAGGAGTGCTATCTGTAACTGTCTTGGCATACATAGGAACGTTGCGTTCAACAGCGTGTTTGATGAATTTTTCCAAGGTGTATTGGCGTGATTTTTGTAATTGAGTTTTCGCATTCAAGTTTTCTGAGACCTGCGGGTCGATCACCTGCAGCAGGCACATGCTGACATCGCTTTGAACGTTGGCAATCCTGGCACCGAGGCGGATCAGGTTTTCCATGCCACTGTCTTGTTGAATTGGCACTAAAATGCGATAACGACCAGGGTCCTGGCTGCGTTTATGTTCAGCCTGCCAGGAGGCAAGACCCAAACGACCGTAATAATATACGGTGAAAACAGCAAGGATGGCACCCACGAACATTAAGGCACGCACTTCAGAATAGCGCAAGACGATCACGCAAACCAGTGAGGCGATGATGGGTGTAAGCGGGAAGAAAGGCACCTTGAATGGGCGGTGAATATAGGGGTACTTTTTCCTAAGAGTGATCATCGAAAGGTTGGATAAAAGCAGCACAAACAAGTACCCGCCAGAGGTGATGTAGCTGAGGAAATCCACGGCACCAATTCCAGTAATCAGGATGGAGACTGCACCAATGAAGATGATTGCCAGGTAAGGAACCCTGGCTTTGTTGAGGTGGGATAGAAATCCAGGCCAGGCACCATCACGGCTGAGTGTGAAGCTTTCACGCGTTGCTGAAAGCATAGAAGAATTGATAGAGGTCAGGGCACCAACCATGCCAGCGAGACCAATAATGGTCGCGCCTGGTGTGCCTAAAAACATACGGATTGTATCCGAGATAGCCGTTTCTGAACCAGCGATAGTACTGGAAGTGCCCATGGCAACAGTGATAACCAGGGTGTAGACCATAACGATCAGAAAAAGGCTGATCATAATTGCGAGCGGGATGTTTTTGGTTGGGTTTTTGACTTCTTCAGCGTCGTCTGCGATGACCTCGAAACCGACATACATGGCATAAATGAGGGCGATTGTTTTCAGAATCACGCCGATGTTGACACCAGCGTTGTCAGATTGAAACCAGCGCCCAGTCGGCAGCAAAGTGGCAGTGTTGAAGCCATTGGGCATGGTGAAGCCGCCAATCACATAAATCGCGAATGCCAGCAGCAATATGCCGCCCATGACGACCTGTAAATTTCCAACCTTGGTGACGCCGAGGATGTTTAATATAACGAACAACAAGATGGCAGCAATTGCCACCCCTGCAATTCCGAATGCGCTGCTGTGTAAGCCGGGGAAGAAAACGGACACGGAGTAGGCAAAACCTACTGCTGAGAGCGCGGTATAGAATGTGCTGGAGATGGAGTCCATCGATCCGACCAGGAAGGAGATGAGACCCTTGCCCCAGGCTTCGCGAACGTAAGTCATCGCGCCGCCTGTCTCAGGGTAGGTCGTTGCCAATTCGCAGTAATTAAGAGCAATGCTGAAACTCAAAATGCCAGCGATCAGGACTGCCCAAATAGCTGCTGGTCCTGCGACAGCGGCAGCATGACCAGAGAGGATGAATACACCGGAGCCAAGTGTACCGGCAGTTCCTAACATGATGACTTGCGGTAAGTTTAATTGGCGCTTGAGTGTTCGTTTCCCTGCCATTTTGACTCCTCTAATTGAAAGCACAAGGTTCGGCGTTTGAGATCGAGATCTCTTGCCGAACCTGACATTTTTATTTGTTTAGCGTTTATTATAAACCCGTCAAGTGATTGGAAAAAAGATATTTTTTAGTCCGATAACTCTTCGATATTTTGTGTGTCCGGTTGAACCATTGTACGGAAAAAGCGAGACTATAATACTTGAAATAAGTATGGGTATCAATTATTCGGAGAAATGATGGCAAAAAGAAAACTAAAGCGACAACTCAACCTGCTCCAGGTGATCATGTTGGGAACGGCGGGCACAATTGCGGCTGAAATCTTCGTACTGACTGGTCATGTTGCTAAGATAGCTGGTCCAGAGACGGTGTTGGCGTTGGTCCTGGCAGGGATTATGACCTTGAGTATCGCCCTGAATTACTGCGAACTGGCGACTACTTTCCCGGTTACCGGGGGCGCAATGACCTATGTGGGCGAGGCATTTGGCAAAGGCTGGCTGATGTTTTTGGTTGGCTCGCTCGACTGTCTCTCAAGCACCTTTTATGCTGCCCTTTCTGCAGTCGGTTTTGCAATATCGCTGGAAATCTTCATTCCTGGGCTTCCTATCATTCCGATCGCCATCATAGTGATTGCTTTTGTCGGAATAATGCATATTCGTGGGGTGTCGAATGTCGGAAACCTCCAAATAATCTTGGGTGCCTTCTTGTTAGCAGTCTTCACAGCTTTTGTTTTCAAGGGTTTCACCAACGCTGCTGGTTTTAAGATGGAAACATTCTTATCAGGACGCTCAGTTTTTGAAAATCAGAGCGCAATTAGCCATCTTGGACGGATGCTTTCGGCGATCGCCCTTACCTACAATGCCTACGTCGGATTTGAGGTGATCGCGGATGATGCCGAGGAGATAACCAAGCCGAACAGGAACATTCCCATCGGTATCCTGGTGAGCCTACTTCTGACCACTTTGATTTACACGAGCGTCAGTATGGTTGCCATCGGAACAGTACCATTCAGCCAATTAGCGGGATCGGAAACTGCCCTGACAGATGCGGCAGCCCGATTTTGGCCTAACATTGGCGTGAAGATCATGGGAGTGGCGGGTATTGTGGCAACGCTGACCTCTGTCAATTCCGCGATGCTTTCTGCGACCCGTGAGGCTTTTTCGCTTAGCCGGGACCGCGTTTGGCCGCGTATTTTCTCGCGTTTGAGTCATTGGCGCACGCCCTGGATGTCGATCCTGATGGTTGTGATTGTGAGCGCTCTGGTTGCGGCAGTCGGTTTGGTGGACTTCCTTAGCTTTATCTCAAGCGCTGGCTATATGTTCGTCTTGTTTTGGGCGACGCTGGCAATGCCCAGGCTGCGCAAAAAATTCCCTGACATCGAACGCCCATTCAAAGTTCCTCTTTACCCCCTGACCGTGGTCGCGGCAGCTGTTGCTGGTGTGCTGATCATTACTTTTGCAAATCCGCGTGCGCTCTTATTCCTTGGAGCCGTGATCGTACTTTTAAGCATCTGGTACTTTATTTCGAGCCGAATGAGAGCCAGAAGAGAACTCAACTCCCGCCTTGAAAACCAGGAAGGCGGTGGTAAGGTGATGATTGCCGCCAAGAGCCCGGAGACAGCCCTCAGCCTGACCAGGATAGCAACGAAACTGGTCAATCAGCAGGAAGATACGGGCATTTTGCTTTTCGGTGTAGTGAAAACACCCATCAACCTGGATTCTTCCAGTGTTCCAGACCTGGTAAAAGAAAAAAAGGAACAACAGAAGCACATCCTGGAGCAAGTTACACCCATCGCCACAAAAGAAAACGTGCCTATCTACGGCAAACTGAAGGCTGCAATCCGAGTAGAAGAAGCCATCTATTCGGAATTGAACCGTCACAAGGACATCAACCTGGTGATGCTGGGAGTACCGGAAGAACGCTTCAAGCTGGAACATCCGCATAACATCCTCAAAGAAGTGAATATGATGGCCAGCCGAAATGTGGCAGTATTGCGTGATAAAGGACTGCCAGATGAGATTCATCGCATCCTTGTTCCGGTCGGAAGTGGACCTAACGCACGCTTGGCACTACAGATGGCACGGGATATAGCCACGCCAGGTGATACTGAAGTAGTTGGGTTGCGTCTGGTTCTGGGCGAAGCAGATGACGAACGCATGGAAGATGAAGAATTGCAGCTGCACGAGATTGCTGAAGCAGAGTTAGGCGAGATTTCGGAAAATATTACCCTAAGAGTCAAGAAAGCTGAAAATGTCGCGGATGAAATTCTAAAGGAATGTCAGGAGGGGGGGTACGATCTTTTGATAATGGGTTCTGCAGAGGAGGTGTTAGATCCAGACCAATTGTTTGGTAGATTTAACGATTATCTGTTGGATGTGGTACCCTGCTCTATGATGATCGTAAGGCGGTATCAGACTGGCACTACCCTCTGGATGCGTAAGCAATTGAAGAGAATTGAACAGTAAGGACATCGGAAAGGTATAATCGGAGTATGCGAATCAGTTTGTCCCAGGAGTGGTCTCTGGAGGTTCCAGAGGATGTACAACACCGTAAGGAAGGCGACCATGTCGTTTTTTGGAAGCCGGGTTGCACGCTTTTAACGACGATTTTTGCTTATTCAGGTGAGAAGCACCGACAAGTATTGTTGGCGAACCTAAAAGCAAGGGTTGAAGCAGAGAAATTGGAAAGTATCGTCGATGATGAAGGCGAGATCCAGCGTTATGCCTACCTCAAGAACGAGGAGATCATGCCTGGTCGTGTGCGCCTTGCGCTGCACGCTTTTACGACCGCTCCCTATGGCTGCTTGCAGACCTCGTTTTATCTTGACAATTCAGAAGATTTGCATGAATGCCTGGTGATGTGGAAATCGGTCGAATGGACCGATTTTTCATGACTATTATGATGTGATCGCGCCGGCGTCCTCGCCGAGTGCGGGATTTGACCGGTACGGTCTCAACATACGCAAAAGAGGACACCTACGGTGAGATCATGTGCGCGGTCAGGAGACCGGCACAATCGGAAAAACCAAACACCCGCCTGAATTCAGGCGGGTGTCGATTAACACTCGAATTGTCAACAAAAATGCGGATTCGCCAAGAAGAGACCGCAAAAAGCGGTAACTTCCTTAGACTTGATGAGCTAAGAGAAAACCGGACTTACTTCTTGTCCTTCTTATCCTTTTTTTCTTTTTTCTCTTTCTTGTCTTTCTTTTCCTTCTTGTCTTTTTCTTTCACTTTCTCTTCTTTAACTTTCTTGTCTTTAGCCATTTTTTCCTCGATTTCTTTCAGGTCCATTTCATCAGGATCCCAAAACTTAGAAAGTTTACCAACAGTTGAAGCATTCAGATCGCTCCAATGTGTTAGTTCCAGTTCAAGCACAGCAAGCGCACCAGTGGAGAGGGCGTTGACTTTACCTTCCAACATCTGCAACAGGGCTTCCAGTCCGGGATTGTGCCCAACCACCATTACACTGTTCACCTTGTCAGGCAGCTCGCGCAGTGCCTGGATATATTCACCCGGTTCAGCCATGTAAAAAGCTTCAACAAACTGGGTAGATCCCTTGAGACCGGAATGTTTATTAACGATTTCTGTGGTTTCCTTGGCGCGTTTTGCCGGAGAACTAAGTACCAGGTCGGGCAGAAAATCTCCATGAGCAAGGATCTTGCCTATCAATTCGGCCGTTTCCTCGCCTTTTTTCTTCAGGGGACGGTCAAAGTCATTCAGGTGTTTGTCTTTCCAGCTTGATTTTGCATGGCGCAAAAGCATTAATGTCTTGGTCATAGTCTTCTCCCGAAAAATCCAGAAAATTGGATTCGTTCAATAAAAATGATAACATACGTTGAAAGGTTTAGGTGACCTCTGTGTATAAATGTTAACATTGCATCTTCGTTTACAATGCAGATGAGGTAACTATGATCTACTTTACTTATGACATTCAACTACTCTATCGAATCATCCTTGTGATTTGGGCTGTTTCGAGACTTATTCGTGCCATCCAGTATGGCAAACCCGATTTCTGGCGGGAAGTGTTGGTGTGGGGACTGGTGCTATACGTGGCTTTCCTTCTCTACAATACTTTTGAGCCATTTACCATTTTGCTGGAACGACAAAATCAGAGGGCAAACCTTGTGCCATTGCAGGGCATATTACGAATGATCGAAAATGCCTCTATCTTTGACGATGAGGTCACACAAAGGATCGTTTTCCTGAACCTGGCAGGTAATGTATTGATCTTTGCGCCTTTTGGCATGGCGATTCCCCTGCTGGAAAGACGCCTGAACCGTGTCTGGCTTGTGGTCTTGCTGGGGCTGGCTTTTTCGATGGTGATTGAGCTTGCCCAGACTTTCCTGATAGCCCGCGTATTTGATGTGGACGACTTGATCCTGAACGCATCAGGCACACTCATCGGGTTCCTGGTCTATGCCATGTTGAATTTGGTAAGCCCTTTCAGGGCTTTCTTTGACCGAATCCGGGAAGCTGCCAGACCCAATGCCCTGCTATATGCGCTCATCATGATGCTGATCGCAGCGGCTGCAACGGTGGGTATCTATCAATATGGTTACGACCTGTACCGACAGATACCTCAGTAGCTAGTGGAACTTATGCGGCTTTGCTTTCGTCTTTATCTTAAGCAAGAATTCAATGCTGAAAAGTGAGGTCTTGATGAAAAAAAGATTGATTGTTCTATCTGCTATGACTTTGGTCATGGTTGTTTTGGCAGGTTGTTATATGCCTGCCCCCACTGCGTCGGTGGGTGATTCCCAAACCCAGGTGGCTTTGTTTGCCCAGGCGACTCTAACGAAGTTTGCTCAGCAAATGACCGAAACCCAACCGCCATCCTCCCAGGAGACCGTGGTTCCACCAACTGAGACGCTGGTCCCACCTACTGCTACGAACGTGCCCCCTACGGCAGTTCCTCCAACGGCTACAAATACGTCTGTACCAGTTGTAACCGTTGTTCCCGTCACTCCGGTCCCCGCGACAGCTACCAGTCAGCCTGGGGGTACCACCCGCATTAGTTTCGCGACCGGAACAACCAATTACACGGTCAAAGAAAACGTTCCAGCGAACACAACCAAGCGTTATGCTTTGAGGCTGACACAATACCAGTTGGCTGAGATCAGTTTGTCCAGCAGTACTTCGGCGTACATCGCGATAACGACCGAAAAGGGCAAAGAGCTGGTGAATTTCTCGCAAAAGTGGACCTGGTATCGTGATTATGCCAGTGAAAACGGCGACTGGTATGTCGATGTTCGTACAGGTGCCTATGCCGCGGATATCACTCTCTACGTGCAGGCTCCCCAGCGTGTAAACTTTGATTATGGTAAAGACACCTTGATTGCGAAAGCTACTGTACCTGCCTACTTCACGCATAACTTTGTTGTTTGGGCAAATAAGGACCAGACGATGAAGGTCAGCATCAGCCCCACTGACGGATTGGTGCTTAGCATTTACAAGTTAGGTGGAGATGTTTTGTTATCTTCCGCGGAAGGAGAGACAAGTTATGAGGGTAAGCTTCCCAAGGAAGGCGATTACGTCATTTCTGTGACCAATTCGAAAAACACCAGTACGACTTTTGATATGACCCTGAATATTAAGTAATTTGAAACGCAAGAATTGAAAAGGAGAGCAATCATATGATTGCTCTCCTTTTGTTTGTGTATAAAGGCGTGGCAGTGACCAGGCTTTAGGTCAATTATTGCGATTATCCACTCGTTCGATGTGTTCACGGACGAAGCGTTTTTGGTAATCGGTGTCGATGGCGTAGGGGATGTACCTTCTCACCCAGGCAATCGATTGGTCTGCATTGGTACCAAGCAACTCATGTGCCATCATGGCGGTGAACATCCCCGTGCGACCGACACCAGCATGGCAGTGGATGGCCAGGTTTTCGCCAATTTGTACTGCAGCAACTGCGTACTGGAGGGCTTGATCCCAATGACCGCTCTCTGGTGCTGAAAAATCTGCCACCGGAGCATAGATAACACGCAGACCAGCCTGGGCGTAACGCGCGAGCAAATCTTTGCCAGAGTAACGCTGGTGTTCTTCCGTTGAATTGAGTACGACGACAGTGTCAATTCCGTTTGCCAGGTAGAGATCCAACACCTGGTCCTGCGGGTCAAACATCTGGCTTCCGGGAGTAGGTGAACGGAAAACGCGTCCGGGTGCTCCAAAAGGTAGTTCACTAAACAGCGTAGGTTCGGGGTGCTTCTGGGATTCGGGGAGTGTCAATTTGCCGTCAGAGGAACGATCGAACTGAAAGGTGGAGACCACTGCACCCAGGTTCAGGTGACCGTAAACATGAGGGAAAGTCATTTCGCCGGCTTCCAGGTTTTCGTATACCAATGGAGCCACCAGTTGGTCCGGGTCAATTTCGAGCACGACCAGGTTTGGGGTGGAAGCATAAAAGCGGTTGGCGGTGTCCTCAATTTGATAGTGATCAGAGCAATGGATAAAGCCGTCTGTGGAGAAAGCCTGTGGAATGTATTCGCCGTTCTTTTGTGCTTGTTCCCATTCGGGCAGGGTGGTAATGTGATAGATCATGCGGCCTCCGTTAAATTTTGATAACTATACAACATCTGCGAAGAAAATGACAAAGATTAGTAACAAGGAAAAAGGGCGGTTTCGCCCGTCTAATCTGAAAAAGAATTCGATTTTATAATAATTGTCTCTTGACAATACAGTGCGACATACAGTATAATGTGATAAAGATGGAAAGGAGTACGATGGAGGATCTAGAGAGCACATTTGACAATGTCAGCGTCGAGCTGAAACGCGGGCTGACCAACCTGGTTGTATTGAGCCAGTGCAAGCAACCGGCTTACGGATATGAGTTAGTGAAATCTTTGGCAGAAAAAGGTTTTCCGCTTGAGGCTAACACAGTCTATCCACTCTTGCGCAGGTTAGAGAAGCAAGGCTTATTGCGCTCAGACTGGGACACCAGTACAGAAAAGCCACGTAAGTACTACCAAATTTCGCCAGACGGCATTCTTTTTTTTGAAAGGCTTAAAACCTACTGGTATGAAAACAATAAGATAGTTCAAGAAATGATTGAGGAGTAAAAATGAAAAATAACCTGATTGAACGTTACATATACGCTGTAACCCGTCACTTACCTGAAAAGGAAGCAGTGGAGGTTTCCCAGGAATTGGATGAGTTAATCGCATCTATGTTGGCTGAGAGAGCTGACAAACCTATTAGTGAGGACGAGAAGGTAAGGGAAGTACTGATGGAACTCGGCAGTCCTGAGAAAATGGCAAGAGAATACTCAGGCAAAGCAAACGACAGCCTTATCGGTCAACCCCATTACAGCCTGTACCTAAAAGTGCTCAAGCTGGTCTTGATGGCAGTCGCTATTGGACTCAGCGTTGGACTGTTGGTGAGCGCTATAAGCGAGGGACCTTTCCCCGGCTCGACAGAAACAAATGCCTGGGTTGGTTGGACAATGGAAGCCGTTATTGAGTGGTTCACATCCCTGACTTCAGGCCTTTTGGGCGCCTTTGCATGGGTGACGATCATCTTTGCCATTCTTTATCATAAGGGGGTCAAGCTTGATTTCGATACGGAGGATCTTGATGACCTGCCAGAAGTCCCCCAGGAAAAGGCGCGCATTGGTCGGGGTGAACTGATTGGTGATGTCATCTTCACCACCTTGTTTGCGATCCTATTCGTCGCCTTGCCTTATGCCAACCTTCCCATCATCGGGATTGCTGCCAAACCGATACCGCTCTTCACACCTGAAGTGCTGATCAACGTCCGATACCTGCTAATTGCTTCCATATTGACTATGATCCTGGAAGTAATTCTAAAGTTCGTCGATGGGCGCTATAGTCTGCGAGTTTTCGCTGCGATGATCCTGGCAAACCTGTTGAGCATCGTAACTGTGCTGACCTGGTTGGGGAACCCTGAGGCGATGAATCCAGTTTTTGCAGAACGCTTCCAGGCGTTGACGGGATTGAGTGTTTATGGGATCAATGGGCAGCCGGTTCCGGGATTTGGCGGTCATTGGGCGATGTTATCGTTTCCTTTCCTGATCGTCATTGTTGTTGTGACTGTCATCTCAATACTGGAGGTCATCTCAGCTGGAATAAAAGCTTTTCAGCAGCAGAACAAACCGTTGTAATGCCTGGTCGATTTGGAAGCCGTTCTAATAAGAAATTGACGGTCAAAAGTTGACATCGTGTTATACTAAGCGCGAAGAGCGGCAAAGTTGCTCGAATCGTAAAGGCTGGTAAAGCCTGCAGGAGGTAACTAAATGAAAGTACGTGTAAACGAAGACCTGTGCATCGGATGTGGTATCTGCGAAGGCACTGCCCCAGAGGTGTTCAGTTTGGAGAATGGTCCGGTTGCTGAAGTGATCATGGACCCGGTTGAAGCGGAATTTCAAGAAGCTGCTCATCAAGCTGCCGAAGATTGCCCTGAAACGGCAATTGAGGTGGAAGAAGAAGAGACAACAATCGAAGCTTTCGAAGAAGTTGAGGTTGAAGAATCAAGTCCAATATTTGTTTCTGAAAGGAAAGAAAAAATGAGAACTGTTGTAGACCCTGATAAGTGCATTGGTTGTGGTATTTGTGAAGGTATCGTTCCCGAGGTGTTTAGCCTTTTGAATGAACCCTACGCCGAAGTACTGCTGGATCCCGTGCCCGAAGAGTATCAAGACGCAACTCGCGAAGCTGCTGAAGAATGCCCTGAAGAGGCAATCTCCATCATTGAATAACTGAATAGATGCAATAAACGCCGCCCACCAAATTTGGGCGGTGTTTTGCATTTAAGTTGGGTGCGATAAGGGGGAGTTGCAGGATGCTGTCAGTAGGTTTAAAATCTGGATAACAGGATAAATCGATGGAAGACAAAAAACGCTTCTTAATTCTTACCAGTGATGCTGGATTTGGTCACCGCAGCGCGGCGGTTTCGGTTTCGAAGGCATTGGACGAATTGTATGGTGATCAACAGGTCAACCTGGTAGTCAACCCGATCCTCGACAGCCCTTCGATTTCCTTGATGAAGCCCATTGAGAAGAACTACGATAAGGGTGTCCGCAACATACCCAGTTTGTATCGTTTAGGTTACGAATTCAGCGACTCCAGGCATTTCAGCGAATTAATGGAGGGGGCGCTGACCCTCTTTTTGCAGCGAAACATTGGCGATTTTGTGAATACTTTTTTACCAGATGGCATTGTTCTTACTAACCCCATGTTCAACGCACCGGCTGGTAAAGTCAGACAGGAACAGGAGCTGGGCGTTCCCCTTTATGCGGTGGTGACGGACCTGGCAGACGTGCATTCACTTTGGTTCGCCCCCGGACCGGACTTGTTTTTCATCGCGTCCGATTGGGCAAAGGTAAAAGCCCTGCAAAACCGGGTGCCTTTACGAAAACTAAACATATCAGGCATTCCTGTCAACCCAAAATTTGCTTCTGAGAACATTGACCGGGCGAAATTGCGCGAAGAGCTCGGTTTACAGACCGACTTGACCACTATCCTGTTTGTCAGCAGCATCAGGGTCGAGCACATCCTGGAAAACCTGCATGCTCTGGACAATCTTGAATATCCCTTCCAGGTGGTGGTCATTGCGGGTGGTAACGACGATCTGTTTCAGTCGCTGCAGGAAGATCACTTTAATTATCCGATCGTTATTCAGAATTTTGTCGAAAACGTTCCGGACTGGATGCTGGCTGCGGACATATTAGTCACCAAGGCAGGTGGGTTGATCCTTTCTGAGGGATTGGCGGCTGGCTTGCCGATTCTTTTGGTCGATTTTTTACCTGGTCAGGAAGAAAGCAATGTGCGCTACGTCACCAGCCACCAGGCAGGAGCGATTGTTGAGAATTCTGGCGAGTTTTCAACCATGGTCGAGTTTTGGCTGAAAAACGAGAAGGAACAATTGAAAAGGACGGCTGCTTCTTCCCGCTTGATCGGGCATCCGGAAGCCGCCTTTACGGTTGCGCGAACGATGTGGGAACGCGTTCAGAAGCATTCATAATTCAGGATTAATCAGGGATTGTATCCAGATCCGGTTTGACAATACCCAGAGCAGTGGCTTTGGCGGTCAATTCTGGAATTGTTCGGGCGTTCAGTTTTAATCGCATAACGGTCGTTCGGTTCCGAACAGTTCTGACTGAGATCCGCAAACTGTAGGCTGCTTCATCGATGCTCAACCCTGAACATAAGGCCTGAAGCACCTGGTATTCCTTGGGGGACAGTACGATTTTGGGGTAATCTTCAGGTGGAATGGGGGGATAGACGATCACCATTTTTCCAATTCGCATGGCTTCCCAGGCATGCTCAGGTATGGGATCAAAGCCCAGAAACGATTGCCAATCGCCCTTGTTGATCGAGTGCACAATCTCTTCAGGACTATTTGGGAAGGTCAGCACCTGGAAGGTATCTTTATCACTGAAAACGAAAACCTGGGTCATCTTGACGTCTCAATATGGAACATATGTTCTATTATCCAGAGAAATCCTGTGTTTGTCAAGCGGGTTTATTGGACGGGAGAACGACATGATCGACTTAAACCCTCCCCCAAAACGGGGGAGGGTCCGTGAGCGAAGCGTAACGGGGGTGAGGGATGTGGAACGGCAGTGCCCGCTTGCGCTGGAAGCGAAGCGGATAGGGCTCCGTACAAAGGCGAGGTTAGAAATGCTCAAGTGAGCAATCTAGAGACCTTAGGTCAATTCGTGTGCTCGGCGAGGACGCCGGCACGATCGATTTAAGCCCTCCCCCGTTTCAGGGGAGGGTCCGTGAGCGAAGCGTAACGGGGGTGAGGGAGGTGTAGATTGAATGAGGGAAGTGGTACGGTCAGTGCCCGCTTGCCCTGGAAGCGAAGCGGATAGGGTTCCGTACAAGGCAGATTGAAAGCGGAGACCGGCACGATCATCTTTCTGCTTTTTCCAATTTCCGCAAACTCAGGAAAGACACAACTGCAACTACTCCAACGACCGCACCAGCAAACCAGGGGGCTTGGATACTGATATTGTCCGAAAGAAAGCCCGCACCTATGGGTCCGACTGAAAGAGCGACATACCAGGCAAGCCCAAAAAAGCCCAGGTAACGACCGCGCTGGTCAGGTGGTGCCAGGTTGGCAACATAGGCAGTGGCAGTGGGGGCAGTTATCAATTCGCCAAAGGTCATGATGATCATCGCCAACAAAAAGCCCCAAAAATTTCCGCTCAAGGCTACCAGGAGCATGGCAACAGGGTAAAAAGCTGCCCCGATTGGCATGACTTTTGTCGGTGAATGTTTCTGTGTAATGCGGGTGATCAGTACCTGTAGGAAAATCACCATCAGGGCATTGGTGGTCGGGATCCAGGAGTATTGAGCTTCGGCTATGCCGTAGTTTTGTTTAATATAAACCGCCAGAACGACCCACATCAGCGTGGCGCAGATTTCCATCAAGGTAAACGAACCAACCATACGAGAGAAGGCTTTGTTTCGCAGCGCTTCAGAGATCACCCGTAGCTGGTCACGCAGGCTGTCATGCTGTTGATTTGGATCGCGCTGCAAGGTTTCTTTGAGGAAGAATATGGTCAGCAATCCAAAGAAGGTCAGAGCAACGGACGCGGTGACAAATCCAATGTTATAGGATTTTGATAGCACCAGTCCGCCCAAAATTGGTCCGAGCGCGACACCAACATTGCGACCCATGCGAATCAGGCTGTACGCCTGGGTGCGATTTTCGGGTTCGATCATGTCCGCAACAATCGCATCTGTTCCAACCCGGTAAAGTGGATTGAAGGTACCAGAAAGGAGCATCAACAGGGCAAACTGCCAGAAATTACCGGCAAAGATGTAGCCAAGATAGACGATTGCCATGCCAAAGAGCCCGATCACCATCATTCCTTTGCGTCCAAAGCGATCGACCAGAGATCCCGCGATAACGGAAGAAACAAAGCCGGATATCGAGTTGAAGGTCATCAGGCTGGTGACGGCTGCCAGTGGAAGCAGTAATTTCTCGGAGGCGAAAATAGTAAGAAAAGGCCAGACCATGGTTGTGCCGGTGGTGGAGACAATCAGACCCAAACACATCAGCCAAAACTGGAAAGGATAACGACGAAAAATCGAGGTAATTCGGAACATTGGGGCTTATTCCTGGGGAGGTTGGATTGGGAAAGGTGCTTCGCAAGTGAAACCAGCTGGAACCAGGAGAGCTGCGTAATTATAGAGGTCGAAGTAAAGCGTAAGCGGTTCTTTGATGCCGTCGAACTCAACCAGGTAAGGGTCGACAATCGTGCCTGCCTGGTTGAACTCGGGAGATTGACGGGTGTAAAAAACCTCTTCTCCGTTTGGTCCGCGCAAGGTAAGAAGGTAGATCACTTCGCGTTCCGGACCATCACTCAGTTGGTTGCTGCCCACCTGGATGGGGTTGTCCGGCGAAAAGCCATAATCTGAGTCAGTCGCAAGTTGACAATCCAGGTATTGCTTCGTCTCAAGTGTAGGAGTGGGAGTGTTGGCTGGTGCAGTAGAGGATGGATGGATTTCTACTGTAGGGAGTGTGCTGGGTGGTTCAGCGGGGGGTGTTGACCGGGCAGGCGGGATGAAAAGGGGGATCTCAGTGCGTGCCAGGCTGCTGGGCTGGTATTGACAGGCGGTAAAAACCGTCAATATCAAAAGCGACAAAACCAAAGACCTGGTCAGACGCAAGGTGCGCATGCCTATTCTTCCGGTTCAGCAGGGTTGACAAGACTGAATTGCTTAAGCATTTCCCGGAAAGTGGGCAGAAAACCTTCCCAATCGGCTTCAACGCCTGTTCCGAGGAAAACGAGCACATAAAACGGCATGGCAACGATCACAACCCGCCCCAACATATAGCTGTCCTTGTAGGGTTTGGCAAAATCGAGCAGCATGGAGGGGTACTTATCAACGCGCGTGTCACCCTCGTTGACCACTTCGTATTCGTCGTCGAGATAGGCAGAAAGAAAAGGTTCAATCTGTTTTTTTGCCAGGTCGATATGGGTGGCGGTATCTGTGGTGTTGGTGGGGGAGGTGTAGACCCTGACGACCACTTCTTCTTCACTTCCTGTATAGTCAGACGGAACGATTGTGAGCAGCTGGTCTTCAACGCTGGCTACCCAGCCTTCCGGGATGGCGAAGTTGTAGCGATCCTGAGGGTCGCGGTAATCTTCAAGCGGCAGACTTTTGCCCGTAGATCCGGAACAAGCACTGAGCAGGATCAGCAGGATGGTCGCAACGAGAATGGCCTTGTGTCTTCTTATGTTGAACATACCTTGAAATTGTACTTGATTACAGCAGTCGTTGTTGGAAAATGAGCAAGCCGCGGACGCTGGCACGATCAATTAAAGCCCTCCCCCGATTGGTCGAAGATCCTGAAAGGAGTGGAGGGTCAGTGAGCGAAGCGAAACGGGGGTGAGGGAAGTGGAACGGTTAGTGCCCGCTTGCCCTGGAAGCGAAGCGGATAGGGTTCCGTACAAAGGCGAGGTTAGAAATGCTCAAGTGAACAATCTGGAGACCTTCGGTCAATTCGCGTGCTCGGCGAGGACTCCGGCACGAACAAGAGGTTGCGGGAGGAGCAAGTACTGCTCGCTTCGCTCCCAGCATTATCACCCCTCCCGTACGAACAAGAATTCGCAATTCTCCGGCTATAATCAGGGGATGCACGAATTGATCGATGAAATCAAATACAGCCAGCGCAAAACTATGGCTATCGAGGTCAAACCAGGTGGCAAGGTGATCCTACGGGCACCAAAGGAGACTCGAAAGATCGCGATTGAACTATTTGTCCGACAGAAATCTGACTGGATCACGCAGGCAAAAGCGCGCATGGTCAAATTCGGTTCAGGTGACGTAAAACAGCAATATTTAGGTGGCGCACAGATCCTTTACCTGGGGAGCTTTTATAAACTGCAGTTGGTTGATAAGGTCAAAAACGGGTTGAGTTTCAGTACCGAAAAGCGCTTTTTACTACAGAGAGACCGGCTTGATGAAGCGGCTAAATTGTTTACAAATTTCTACCGGGAGGAAACCCGACGGTTGGCTTTTACTTATATCAACCACTACGCGGCAAAATGGGGGCTTACAACTGGTCCAGTTCGGATCACCGGAGCCAAAACCCGTTGGGGTTCCTGCAGCGCGAAAAACGGGCTCAATTTCTCCTATCGGCTGGCAATGGTTCCGTTGGATGCTTTCGAATACGTGGTGGTGCATGAGCTGGCTCACACCCGCCATCACAATCATTCGACTGCTTTTTGGAATTTCCTCGCTCAAATGCTGCCGGATTTTCAAAAAAGACGATTGTGGCTCAAACAAAATGGGCGGAAATTGCCTGATACCTAGAATTTTTGGATTATCAAGCTGTCCTTTTTCTTGCGTTTCTACTAACCCACCCCCTCAATCCCACGCCTCCGGCGCGCAAGCAGTCCTTATCGCTACGCTGGAGGGGGTGTTAAGAAAATTGCATCCCCAGTTTTCTTTGCATTAGTTCACAATGACGGGATTATCGTCATCGCGAGCTTCAGTTGCGACGCGATCTCGCTTTTGCATCAGACGAGGGATTGCTTCGCTCCGCTCGCAAAGACGAAAGGCGAGGGATTGCTTTGCTCCGCTTGCAAAGACGAAAGGCGAGGGATTGCTTTGCTTCGCTCGCAATGACGAAAGACAAGGGATTGCTTCGCTTCGCTCGCAATGACCGCTGGGCTTACTCCATCCGCTGGAATTTCATCTCCTCGCCTTTGGCATCAAACCTCTTGCGTTTGGCGGTGATTTCTTCAATATCGACCCGATAAATCGAGGTAATCGGTAAGGCTCCGCAGGCAGCGGCTTCAAAATATGCCATTTTCCCAGGTACCAGTTTTTGGCAAATGACCTTCAACCCGAGTAACTTGCCTTCGTCGCTTTCTTCGATAGCGATCCTGCCAGTAACGATGGCGGAGGCAAACTCGGTGGTAAAGACTTTGGAACCGAGCATTTCAATACCCTTCTCTTCAGCCATGATCTGATCAAGCTGGCTGTTATCGAACAACTCCGGAACCTGTACATCGCTCACGAAGACAATTCTGACCTTTATGCCTTCTTCCAGGAGGGTGTTTTTCAAGCCTGACCTGGCGCTGTGAAAGTACAGCTGCATACCGTCACGGGCGATGGAAAGGGGCACGGAATAAACCTCGCCCTGTTTGTCTACCAGGCTCAAGACACCGAATTCAGAACGGTCGATCACTTCCAACCCAAATTCCACACTCATCTCACGGTCTTTCCTGCGCATAGTAACCTCCATTTTCTGCCAGTATATCAAAATTGGACTTTAAAAGTGCCGAAAAGGGAAAATTTGGGGTTAAAAGTTCCGCTTTTGACCCCTTTTCTTTTGTTCCAAACTTTGCTAAACTTGCCAGTAAATAGAACAGAAGTTCTATAACAGAGGAGAAGCGTAATATGCCACACAAAAACCCCACTTTATTAGCTGAGACGCAGGTCCTCGACCCTGCCCACCCTTTCACAAGGGTGGGCAGCGGAGGTCCACATCACCAGTCAAGCGAAGATGCTTTTTCGGACCGGCTTGAAATCATCAGCCAATGCTTTGAAGAAAAAGACCTGCTCACAGAGAACCTGACCGAGGCAGAACGGCTGCAGCTTTCCGAGGTAGCGCGCCTGAGCCTGGAGGATGAAATCGAGCTGATGCGAGGAGCAATCAAGATGCTTGGCAGAGCTGCTAAAAGAGTAGAAGAAGGCGAGCCTTTTGACGAAGAGTTGGGTAAGGCGGTAGATTCTCTCGGGCTTTCCTGTAGCAGGATTGCGAATCTGATGCGCGTGCAGCTGCTGCTTCAGGGTCCCCAAAGCGCTGGGCTTCTGGACGATCTGATTGAGGCGATGAGTGATTTCGTTGAAAAAATGACCGCAGAAGAGGAGCAGCAAAGTGACTGAACTGGCCTGCTTCCCTCAAACCACACGCATGAGTCTCTCGGTTCAATCCCCCGATCCGCTCAACAAACTTACTAAAAACTTGCCAAGGAGTTTCCCTACCCGGGTTGAATTTTTGCGCAATTTACGCCAGGTTGAATACTTCAGCCAGGTGTTTGGCAGCGTTCGTCTGCGGCGTTATCAACTTGAAGCCGCTAACGCCATCGTGAATTCTGTTCAGCAGCAGCAGGGCTTGTCAATCGTGGTGATGTTCCCACGGCAATCCGGGAAAAACATGCTCCAGGCACAATTGGAGGTTTTCCTGATGGCACTACTTGGCAGGCAGGGCGCGGAGATGGTGAAGCTCTCGCCCACTTACCAACCCCAAAGCCTGAACGCCATGCGCCGGCTTGAGACTGCCTTGCAGGCAAACTACCTCACCCACGACCAATGGCACAAGAGCGCCGGCAACCATTATCGTTTCAAAAACGCTCACCTGACCTTCCTCTCGGCGGCACCCGGCTCGAACATTGTCGGAGCGACTGCTTCCACCTTGCTCCAACTGGATGAAGCACAGGATATTGGTATTGAAAAATTCGACAAACAGATCGCACCTATGGCTGCCTCTACCAATGCGACCCGCGTTTTTTGGGGCACTGCCTGGACCGGTCAAACCCTGTTGGCGCGGGAACTGCGTGCAGCCCGGCAGTCAGAAGCCCGTGATGGCATCCGGCGGGTTTTTCATCTTACAGCTGAACAAGTGCGCGCAGAAGTGCCGGCTTATGGTCACTTTGTGGATGACCAGGTGGCACGCCTGGGGCGATCACACCCGATGGTGCGTTCACAGTTTTTTAGTGAAGAAATAGATTTTGCCAGCGGTTTGTTTACGCCTGCCCGGTTGAGTCTTATGGTCGGTAACCACCCTGCCCTAACCGGACCTGAACCAGGCAAGACCTACGCCATGCTGGTGGATTTGGCGGGTGAGGACGAGCAAGTCCGACAAGGCATTTTCGCCGGAGACACAAGTGAGAACCTGGCAAACCCTAATCGTGATGCTACGGCTGTGACGGTAGTTGAAGTTGATCTGAGCCTCAAGGATGAGGTCTTGCCCGGAAAACCGCGCTACCGCGTGGTGCAGCGCTACCTGTGGCAGGGTGAAAAGCACGGAACCCTCTACCAGCGGCTTTATCACCTGGCGCAGCATTGGGGGGTGGAGAAGATGGTCGTTGATAGCAGCGGTGTGGGTGCCGGTGTGTGCTCCTTTTTGCGCGATCGATTAGGTGATTGCGTGATCCCCCTGACATTCAACCGGCAGATCAAATCCAAGCTTGGCTGGGGCTTTCTGGCAGTGATCGATACCGGTCGCTTCCAGGATTTTCGCTCCACACACAACAGCTTCCACGAGGCTGTTCAGGTCAATCCGTTTGCCTGGCAGATGATGAATGAACAGGAGCGTCTGCAAGCGCTTTTCCAGCGACAGTTGCAAGCGGTCACCTGTGAAGCCAGCATCGGACCCGAACGCTGGTTGAAGTGGTCGGTTCCGGAAGGCACCGCTGACCCGCTGGGAGGCTTGCTGCATGATGACCTGGTTATTTCCGCGGCAATGACCGCGATCCTGGATGAGCAGGAATGGCACCTTTCGCTTCCTCCTCAAATCATCCAGGCAAATGACCCACTCAAAGAAATGGATGGAGGTTTTTAATGACTTACTTTACCCGCAACCAGGGGTTTCCATTCGGGGTTGATCTTTCCCAGCATAATGCCAGTTGGGACGGAGAACGTATCCCCGATTTTGACCAATTCAAACGACATAATCCTGAGGTGCAATTCGTGGCGGTGCGCACAGGCGTCTCGTGGGGCTACCGCGACAGTCAATTTACGCGCTATTTTGCCGAAGCCAGGCGGGTTGGGTTGTGCATTCTCCCCTATCATGTGCTCTACCCCAGTGCCGATGCTGCTCGACAGATGGATGCCTTTCTTACGATTCTCAAAGATGCCAACCTGGACGAACTGCGACTGGTTCTGGATGTGGAACTGGCGCAGGGCAAAACCAAATGGCATATCACCAGGGTGGTGAAGGAAGCTCTCGAATGCCTGAAGAGGGCGACTGGTCGTTATCCGATCATCTATTCGCGAGCATTGTGGGTCAACGAAAACCTGCAGGTTGGGGATCTTCCTGCGGTCGATTGGTGGCTGGCACAATACATCCGCAGCCTGGATACACCCCTTTACACACCCGAATATCCCTGCCCGCCTTTGCTGCCCAGGGGAGTACAGAAATGGCTGATCCATCAAACTGCCCAACGCGCACCGGCAATTGGTGGCGTGGGCTACTACATGGACTACAACCGCTGGAATGGCAGCCAGGAACAATTATGGGCTTACTTTGGCAAAGAAAAACAAGCTCCAACGCTTTGTCCTCTCGACCAGATGCCCTGTGAGCGTGCCGTGAAAACCCTACAAACTCAACCAATTCAAGAAGAGGTAACAGCATGAGCAACCTGCGTGAACGCTTTCAAACCCTGTTTCAGAGAACAGACAATATCAAGGAGGCTTCTGATACTCGATCTACCTTGTCATTAGTGGAAACAGAAAACACTTTCCTGGTCGGGTCACAATCCTATTTCAGTCAAACGCGCGACCGCGATGCCTATGACCGCCAGGAAGTACTGCAAGACAGCCTTCAAGCCTGGCGTTTCAACCCGCTTGCCCGACGAATCGTGGAACTAACCACCCAGTATGCCACTGGCGGAGGGTTGAAAGCGGTCAGCCCGCATCAACCAACTCAAAGTTTTCTTGACCAATTCTGGGGGCACCGCCTCAACCGCATGGATAAGCGAGTCGGTGAGTTCTCCGATGAGCTTTGTTTGAGCGGCACCCTGTTTTTATTACTCAGCACTGACCAGAGCGGAATGAGCTACCTGAGGGTACTGCCTTCCACCGATATCCTGAAAATCGAATCGAGTGAAAACGACATCGAGCAGGAACAGGCTTTTCATCTGCGCGTGGCTGGTGAAACGGAAGCGCTGGTTTATCCTGGTTATGACCCCCAGTCTGAGCAAACTGACGGGCAGGGGCGCTTAAAGCCGGTGGTCCTGCATTATGCCCTCAACCGACCCAGCGGCTCTCAATGGGGTGAAGGCGATCTGACTCCCATCCTGAAGTGGCTGTCTCGTTACAGTGCCTGGCTGGAAGACCGGGTCAGGTTAAATCGCTTTCGTAATGCTTTTGTCTATGTGGTCAAAGCCCGCTTTGGCAGTGAATCTGAACGCTCCACCCGCCAGCTGCAGTTGACTGCCAACCCACCTGCTCCCGGTTCGGTGTTGGTGACCGATGAAAGCGAAGAATGGTCAGTGATGGCACCCAAACTGGAAGCTTTGGATGCTTCCAGTGACGGACTGGCAATCAAGAAAATGATAGCTGCTGGAGTTGGTCTGCCGCTCCATTTTCTGGCTGAGCCCGAGTCTTCTACTCGTACTACCGCTGAAGCAGCAGGCAGCCCGACCTACCGGCGTTTCAGTGAGAGACAGCGTTTCATCTGCTCGCTGCTCGAAGACGTATTGCACGTAGTTGTAAAGCGGCGCGCGATCTACGACCCCATAGTCGACCCTGAGGCACTGATCCGAGTGGAAGGTGGGGATGTGAGTGCGCGCGATAACCGCGAGCTGGCAGAAGCCGGGCAGCAGGTCGCCCAGGTAGCGGCAGATCTCTACGAACGCGACCTGATCGACGCACGCGAGGTGCTGAGGTTGGTTTACCGTTTCATGGGAGAACGCCTGCCTGAAGCTGCGCAGAGCCAGGAAACGAAAAAATCAGAATAAGGGAAACCCCGATCTGTCTGTGATGCGTGGGGCAGGCGGCAGATTGGTTTTCGATCGACATGGGAATTAAGAAACAATGGAAGGAGTTCTATGACTGAAAGACGACAGCGTCTGGCACTGGAAGTCTCAACTACAGGCAGCGGTCGCTTTGAGATCCTGGCGATCACAGCCGGCGCCGCCAACGGCTGGGAGTTTCCAGCCCAGGTTTTGCGCGAATCGCTGGCTCTTTGGGATGGTGTGAACTGTTTTGTGGATCACAGTCTCAAAGCCCGCTCGGTACGGGATATCGCCGGAGTGCTGCGCAAACCGGTCTGGGATGACCAGTCCCAGGGAGTGCGCGCGGAACTAAGCGCCTTTGGTCCGTCCGCTGAAGTGTTGAAGGATATCGGTCGCCAGGTTCTGGAAGAATCGGATGAAGCAGCTATCAAAGTGGGCTTCTCTGCTGATGTGCTCTTTCAGGGTAAAGCCGGGAAGGTGGAGAAGATCCTGCGGATCTACTCTGTCGACCTGGTCTACAACCCGGCTCGTGGAGGCATTTTTCTGCGAGCGCTCAACCAACTCGGAATCAACCCAATTTTTGAAGGAGAAATGAAAATGCCTGTCCCAAACCAAACTTTACAGGTCGAGGAGACCGATCTGAATCTGACCGGTGATAACAATGCTTTTGCCGATGAGGGCAAAAGCCTGGAGATCCAATTATCTGAGATGCGGCAGATGAGAGAAGAAATGAGCGCTTTCCTGCTGGAAAACAGCCTTTCGAACAGCAATCTGCCCCAGAGCATTAAAACCAACATCCGCAAACAATTTCAAAACCGCAGCTTTGCGCCAGCTGAACTGACCCAAGCCCTGCGTGAAGCCCACACGCTCTTGAGCGAGCTGGAAGCCTCCCATGTAGTGAAGGGACCTGCCCGAATTGAGGGCATGATCGAGCCCGGTGAACGCATCCAGGCCGCCGTGGACGACCTCTTTGGCGCCCCCCGTGAGAAAAACATGAGCAGCACTTCAGTCCCCAGGCTCTCTGGTATTCGTGAACTCTATCTCAGCCTGACCGGAGATTACGATTTGCACGGCGGCTACTTCCCGCAGCGTGCGCGCCTGGCAACCAGTGCTGATTTCAGCGGCTTGGTCAAAAACAGCCTGAACAAACTGGTCACCAATACCTGGGAAGAACTGGGTAAAGCTGGTTATGACTGGTGGAAGGATGTGACCGTCCAGGAGCATTTCAACAGCCTGCATGATATCACGGGCACCCTGATAGGCACTGTGGGCGATCTGCCTGCGATCGCTGAGGGTGCCAATTACCCGGAACTGAAGGTAGGTGATTCCCCTGAAACTGCCAGTTTCACCAAATATGGCGGCTATATTCCGCTGACCCTGGAGCTGATCGACCGGGATGAAACCCGCAAGCTGCGCGCCTATGCCCGTGAACTGGCTTCAGCGGGCATGCGCAAGATCTCTCGCCTGGTCGCCGAGATTTTTACCGTCAATGGTGGCGCTGGTCCGAACCTGGCGGATGGTGAAGCACTATTCAACGCCGACCCTGCCATTTTGGTTGGAGCGCACGCCAACCTGGGAACATTTGCCTTGAATGCTGTCAACTGGGATCAGGTGAGCGCAAAAGTTTACTCCCAACCCATGCTGATCAAGAACCAGGCTGGTCTGTATGGCACCGGACCCCAAATGGCAGTCAACCCAAAATTCATGCTTGTTCCACGGGCACTGCAGAAAACGGCCATGGAGATTTGCACAGGCGCCTTGGTTCGTGAGGTGGATTATGTGTATGACAACGTCCTGAAGGGCAGTGCTGTACCGTTGGTTATCCCCGAATGGACCGACGCGAACGATTGGGCGGCAGCCTGTGACCCGCGCGTGGCACCTGCCATTTTTGTGGGCGAACGTTTTGGTCTGGCTCCGGAAATCTTTATCGCGGGCGATGAACTTTCTCCGGCGGTCTTTACGAACGATGAGCACCGCCTGAAAGTGCGCCATTACCTGGCTGTCTGGGTCAACGATTTCAGACCGCTTTACAAGAATAACGTCGCCTAATCGCGAAAGGAGAAATGATGTCCAAGTTGAAAGTACTGTTGAGTTCACGGAAGTTCTGGGCAGCTTTGGTCGGTCTGGTCTTCATGATCATCAAGACCTGGAAACCGGATTTTCCGCTGGATGGCGATCAGTTAGCCGGGATCATTGCTTTGTTGGTGACTTACATCCTGGGCACTGCCCTGGAAGACGGCTTGCGCGCCGATAAATAGGTAGGGAGGGGTTCATCTCCCTCCGCTCGAAAAATATGTTGCCCCCTCACCGGCCGGTGAGGGGGCAGGAGGTAAAAATGACTGAAAATGAAGTAAAAAAAGTGGTCACCCGCCTGATGGGCAAAGATGTGCTCTGTTATCGCCTGCGCGAGGATGGCTTCCTGGTGGTGGTCAATCGACAGGGTTGGAAGGTGACATTTTCGCCAACTGAAGTAGAAAAAGCGCTTCAAAGCAAGCGCAGAAGACCAGAGACAAGCCATGATTGACCTGACCATCCTGGTTTTGCGTTTGAATGATCAGTTTCTGGACCCGTACCAGCTGGCCTTGCCCGAGAGCTTGAAAACAGAGGCAATTCGTGCAAGCCTGGGTGAGTTGAACAGCATGTTGGGCACGACCTACATGCTGACCGGGCTGGACGGCGCCAGCCAAACCACATTGGCGGATCATCATTTGCCAGCGCTATTGCGGGGAGCTGCCGCTACGCTTCTGGAGGCAGTTGCCTTCCACAATTACGCCAGCTACAGCAACCTTCCAGCAAACCGACCCGATTTTGAAACCTGGTCTCGCTCATTACGGCAGGAACGCGACCAACTGTTGGATAGCCTGCGTTTGCGCACATTCAGCCAGTCTACCGGGTTCCCCTGGGGTACCTGGCAGCTGGAAGAAACGGAGCCTGATGACTAATTTGTCAATCGGTCGCCTGAATTTACCGGATGAACAAGCCTGGCTGGCTCTTAGCGGAAGCACAGTGATGGACGGATTGGTCGGTTCAGACTACCAATTCCGTCCCAGTGACGAGAAAACCACTCACGAGATTGTGCAATTGCACCTGCGCGGTTCGCGGGAGCAATTGAGACAATGGCTGGATCGCCTGGAGGCTTTCCAGCAGCAGCCTGAAGATCTTTACCTGCGTCTTTGGAGCGAGGACTTACAGGAGTATGGCTATGCCTGCATTCATCAGCTTAATCTCAAAACCCTGCCTGGGCACCTGGCATCCCACCAGCGAGGATCACTGGAACTCGATCTGGAGATCCAGCGGGAGACCTTCTTTTTCAGCCAGGAGTATCCATTATCACTTTCCAATAGCTCTGGTCCACCCCAGGAATCCGGGCTGAAGATTTATATCCACGATGATGCAACTATTGGTCACGATAACTGGTTCAAAATCGATCCGAGTAACCTTGATTTGAAATTTCCAGCATTCACTCGCTTCCAGTTTGAAAACAATTTCAACGGACCTGATCTGGGCGATTTTTGGGTTGGCAGCCTGCCGGTTAAACTGGGGCAGCCGCAACCGAACTTGAATTTAGAGGCTGAAGATGGGAGTGGCGGTACGGTAGTGAGCTACAGCCAGGCTTCGGGCGGGAAGTATTGCCAGTACCGCTGGAGTGGTGACAATTGGCAGACACTGACCAGCTGGGTCTTGGGACCGATCGGAGTCAGCCAGTTGGCTGGAGGCTCGGTTTTACCGCTGCTCAGGTTTTTTAATCCGCCACTGAGCGCTACTTTGCAGCTGCGAATCCTCGTCTATTTGCAGGGAAACCTGGTGTTCGAGGGTCCGGTCACTTGCCATGCTTCCGGGATGGGTTATGCCAGCCTGGACCCTTTGAGTCTGCCGTTAGGCGAGCTTCCGATGCAAAGTTATGCCAGCCATCATCAGCTGGTGTTACAGGCGAAGCAAATGGATGCGGGTGAACATCTGCTGGAACTGGATGACCTGCTGATGCTCCCGCAGCATAGTTTTGTTGGCTATCACTCCTTGAGCGGCTTGAGTTATCCGTTGAAAATGATCGAAGACGGCATGAGTGGTAAAAGCTGGAGCTTGCAGGATGGCATGGAATTCAAAAGCCACTTGCGTTTTGGCTCTGGGCTGGAATTGCAGCCTGACTTGCCGCAGTATTTTTGGTGCTTTCAGACCGATACAAACAACCTGGCGCCTATTGACCGGACACTAATGGTGAGAGCCTGGTACTGCAGGCGATGGAGATTGCCATGAGTTGGTCCGTAGAGGTTTTGGATCGTAATACCGGTCGTTTCTTGAATTCACCGGACAGCTGTGCTCCAATTCGCTTGAGCTGGGATGATTTCTCGGGTCCGGACAAAGCACTGATCCGTTGTCCATGCGACCACTTGAGCATCGAAGACTGGCGGATACGGTTGGGGCAGGATGTGCGCGTGTATGATCCACTTGGCAGATTAGCCTGGTGGGGATACCTGGAGCAGGTGAGCCAGGCGCAGGGTGAATTGCATAGAACCGTCGGAATGAATGAGGTGGCAAACCGTGTTGCAGTGCGCTTCAGGGATTTGGGCGGTGCCGAACCGGGTGAGATCAGCCAGACAGCCTGGGTTGAAAACCTCGAGAGCCAGTCGGTTTATGGCATCAAAGAAGCTGTGTTTCAGGTTGGCTATACCTTGCGAAACAATGCCGAATCGACTGCGGCTATGCGCCTGAAGGAACGAGCCTGGCCAGAAGTAAAGTTAGGTTCCCATACGCCCAGTTCATCAGACACACCGGGTGCCTGCATATTGGAGTGCCGGGGTTGGATGCGGACTCTGAGTTGGCGGGTTTGGCCTGGATTAAGTGCTGTTACAGCGCACGCCCCTTTTCAACAGGGAATTCAACCTGTGGGCAATGCATTATCAAGTCGGCGGGTGGCGCAATCTTTCCTGGTGAAAGACTCACTGCAATTCAATCGGCTGGCAATTCGGGCACGAAAGCAGGGCAATCCTACAGATTCCTTACGCTTTAGTTTGCAGACTGACCTGAACGGGAGACCGTCTGGGATCGAACTGAGTGCCCAGGTACGAAGTGCCAGCGAGTTGAGCAGCGAGAGCTATGGCTGGGTGGAGGTGAAATTATCCGAAACAGTCAGTTTAGAGGTCGGAGTGCCTTATTGGCTGGTCCTGGAGCGCAGTGGTGGGGTCGATTCAGGTAATTATTACCTGCTTGGCGTCGATGAAAACCAAGGCTATAAGGATGGCACTCTGCTTATGTATGATCAAACCAATGCGACCTGGATTAGCCGCCTTCCAGCTGCAGACCTGTTGTTCCGCCTGACTGGTGTGCTTGAGCAAAAGGAACAAATGCGTCAGGTGGTTGCGCATGCCGGGCAGTTCGTAAAGCTGTTTGAAGCTGAGCTTGGACAAAGCCTGGAACTACCTCCGCTCGGTGATGAGGGAAAAAACTGTTTGCAAGTATTTGAAGCGTTGATGAAACATGGAAATGCAGCTTTGGAGCCTTTGTGTGCCGGGATTGATCCCAATCGTAATGTAAAAGTATGGAGGAAGCCCGAACCTGACAGCGCAATACTGCGCTTGACTCCGGAAGGACGGCTTCAGACGCGTTTTGGTCAGCCGTTGGAGGCTGCCTGGCAGGCAGTTGGGCAATGGCTTTCCTCTGAAAATGCCCGACCGCTCTACCTGTCCAGTCTCACCCTTGAACCGAACAATGCTCGTGTGATTTTGAACTACCGGTGAATGACAGAATAAGACCTTTCAGATGTAATCCTTACAAAGAATCGGGTTTAACTTTCCTCGGGTATAATTAACCGTTAGCAAGAGAATAATAAGAGCAGATAACAACGGCAAAAGCGAGGTTCATTTATCCTAAGAATCCACTTTTGATCATGCTGGTCTCAATTGATAACGTGAAATCGGAGAATATAATGAATAAAGTTGCGCTCGTGAGTGATTCTTCAGCATACATACCCAAAGAGTATGTAGAAAAATACAACCTGTCCATTCTACCTTTAACAATCAACTGGCAGGGAGAATCCTACTACGACGGTGTTGACCTTCAAGCCACTGACTTCTATAAGCAATTAGCTGAATCCAAGCAGATGGCAACGACCAGCCAGGTCACCGTAGGTCAGTTTTTGGAGACCTTCAAGAAACTACTGGACGAGGGCAAGGATGTGTTTTACATGGGCATTTCCAAGGGACTTTCAGCTACTTGCGACTCTGCCATCCAGGCAAAGAGAGAACTGGGCGATCCAGAAAACCTGATCATTATGGACACGAGGTTGGTTTCTATGGCGCTGACCCTGATGGTGCTTGAGGTTGCCCGAGCGGCAGAAAAAGGTGCCAGCCTGGAAGAATGTTACCAACTCGCACAAGACGCCTATCCGAGAATAGGGGTGTACTTCACAGTCAACACACTCGAATATTTACACCGTGGTGGTCGCATCAATTCTGCCAAGCGCTTGCTTGGTTCAGCCCTGGACCTGAAGCCAATTATGATGATCCGCGATGGCAAAATTGAATTGGTCGAAAGTGTACGCTCGCAGAAAAAAGCCCTCATTCGCATGGTGGAGTTGATCGAAAAAGACATTGCCGGACGCAAGCCTGTTCGACTCGGCCCCTTCCATGCCCTGGCATTTGAGGAAATGGTTGCGATGGAGGAAATTGCCCGGGAACGCATGCAGCCGATTGAAGTGATCCGCTCAGAGGTCAGCCCGTCAATTGGCAGCCATGTCGGACCTGGCACAGTCTCGATGGCTTATATCGTCGATAAACAAGCTTAAATAATTATCTGAATTTCTTTTCTTGGGAGACCTTCCACGGTCTCCCTTTCAATTATGATTGTACCGGTCTTGCGAAGCACCCCGACGCCGTAGCGTTAACGGGCTGACCGAGCACGGCATTGACCGCAGGTCTCCCTCTGTACAGTTGGTCCTCAATTGCCCTGCAAAGGTTGGTCCAGTCGTATAGCCGATCAATCAAGAACGCGGAGGGAGCAAGCCCCCTCCGTACGACCAGGATTCAAATTTGATGGGACGGCATGGAAGCCGTCCCCTACGTTTAGATTTGCTGATTTGCCAGGAAAGCCATCCCCAATAGCTTTAATGTTGCCCCAAGCCCATCGTTTTTTTCAGGTTGGGCTGAAATAAGTTCGTCCCAGACCCGATTGTTTAATTCCCTGTCTTGAAGCGTCAGCAGAGCTGGAACTGCCAGGGCAAGCATCGCCAGCCGACTGAATTTGGCTTCTGTTGATGCGCCGCTTGAATAATCCTCAACCAATTGACGCAACCAGGTCTCAGTAGTGCGAATAACGCGCAGCGCATCCGGATCAAGGTCGAGCCAGGCGAGCAATCCCAATTGGAGCAGGCTAAAACCGAACTTACTGTCTTCCTGCTCGCTTTCAAAATAATGCTGATCTTCGAATTGAGAATAAAAGAGTTCCTGGCTCTCACCCACGGCTGACCATTCCAGTTTTGGCTCCATTGTCCGGAGTTGTTCGACGAGGTGTCCACTGAAAGGCAGCTGCCTGAGCACTTCAGGGTCCAACGTTTCAACATAGGTATGCAGTGCAAGCATTCTGGCAGGAATGATTTCTGAATAGGGGAAACGGTTCATATCCGGCCAACGCTTGTTCGCGGTGAGAAGAGCAAAGACTAGCCAGGCTTCGGCGTGCGGGTCTGGATCCAGTTTAGGCGAGCGAGGTAGGTCGGGCAAGTATTGCCAGCTGCTTAGATCGCTGTGCCCATAGGCTGGGTGAGACAGCAAACTGGCAAACAGGGCTTCTGCCTGCGTACTGGCAAGTGGGTCATAATGTGACATCACAGTGCTGACCAGGATGGCGAGCGCTTGGACCTGCGTGGTTGCGACCAATTGGTATCGCAGACCACTTTTTTCCACCCCAGCCCGCAGAAAAAGACTGCGACCATCCTCGCTTTTCAGCAAACGCTCAGCTTTCCAGTCCTGGTAAGCTTGCTTTAGTAAGAAGGAGCGTTCTGTTGGTTCTTGATTGGGAACCTCAGAAGCACCTATCGTATTGACTTCAGTGCTTGCTTTGTTAACCGCGTCGGTTGAATTGGTCTTTTGCCTGCGCCGGATCATCCAGACAGCTAGTCCAAAAAACAGCAAAACTCCCGCAATACTGACAATCAGCCGTGCCAGGTACGTCGCTTCGGTGGGGTCAAGTTGCGGGAACATGCCATAATCTTATCATTTATCCTTGCTCCTTTGCGTTTATGAAATAGGACGGCACAGAAGCCGTCCTACACATTCAATTTTTGTGGTCCAAGCTGATTACTTCGAAATATCGATCCACATTTCAGCGGGTACACAGAAGACATCTTCGCCCTCTATGTTAAACCCGAGATAATTGTTGACCGGATCGATAACATGTAAAGGCCATTTCTCAATCAGACCCTGGTTTTGTTGGTAAAGGGCTTCTGCTCTGAAAGTAGAAAGGTTCATGTTGAGCATAGAGTCCTTTATGTAACTCCGCTTTGCCAAAAAATCAGCAGCACGGCAAACCAGAACCTTCTCCAGGTTATCCTGCAAACCCTGGGGCAGGGTACCGGATTGAACAACATCAAACAGGTATGGTTCGGCGTCGGTAGAAATGGAATTGGTGAGGAAGGCGTAATCCAGCTCTTCCCCTTCCACAGCGCGCTCGATGTTGTGGCGTGCGATGGAGGTATCCACGTTGATCACAGCCAGGGTAAAAACAAAAAGCAGCGTAGCCGATAATAGAATCAAAGCCAGGCGTTTGAACTTGTTGGTCCACTCCATCACGACCAAAGAAAGCAGAATGGCCGCAAGGAAGAAAATGAAGATCTGGGGGATAAAGCGATAGGAAGTCAGTCCGTAAGCGTGGATGTACATCACAATTCGCTGGTAAGCTGAAACCAGCACGACCCCAACTTGCAGCAGCAATAACCCACCAAGAATAGAAAAGAACAGCTTTTTCGTCTTACTCTCGCGCCGGGTAAAGGAAGCCAGGGTGTAATAGACCAATCCGGCGATAGCCGCAACCATGAGCAATTCTCTGAAGCCTCGCTCTGCATACTGCGCGTAGGTGAAACCTGCTTGGGTGATATTGGCTTCCCCGGCGAAGAAGTATTGGAATTGAATGATCAGGAAGAAGGCGAAAAGCAGATTTAAACTGACCAGGGTGATGAGTGTTTCCGTCATCCCCAAAAATGGCTTGAACTGAGGCGCGTCAGGTTCAATCGTTTTAGGCTTGCTGCTATGCGCCACGAGCAACCAAAGAGCCGCAGCCAGGAGCCAGGTGAAAAAGAGTGTCAGCAGAATTCGCCCGAGCAATTGTGACAAAAAATCCGCCCTCAGCCACTCGAAGAGGGAGTCAACTTTGCTTTCGAAGATGGCATCAGCATAGGCAAAGAGAAAAGTAAAAACCAGCAAAAGCGGTATTGAGATCAGAATGCCTTTCAGAACTCCCAGGGCAACGTGTCTTCCGGAGTCCTTTTGTTCTGGCGCTTTGGCAGATTTGATTGCTTGGGATGCAATCACCGGGAAACCGACGAAAAAGGCAGCCATCGTTGAAAAAGCGGCCATAAGATACTCACGGAGACGGTATTGCCACCATTGACCGCTGAAGAAATCCATGCTCAGACCCGCCAGGCAGACGAACGAGACCAGCATAGAGAGCAGCTTGGTGTACTCTTCGCTGCGAAAGGCGGGTATCGAGCCCGCGAGCAGTGTCAGACCCAGTAAAATCCAGGAAGATGGAGGAACCTTGCGTTCTTGCAAGCGGCTGTTGAAATTGTAGAGGGCACAAACAACCAACACAGAGAGCGACCAACGCAGCCCAATTTCGCCAGTGTCCCACCAGAGCAGCATCATCACAACTCCAGCTACAAACAAGCTCAGCAAAGAAAGTCCTGGTCGCTTCAATTCTTCCTTGGGGAGCAATCCAGCTTGGTCGTTAATCGTGTTACTTTCGGATTTTGTTTCAGTAAATGGTTCTTCGTTCATAAAAACCTCACGTAATTTTTTCCGTGGAAAATCGCTCTTCACATCGGGTTGAAGAAAGCATAGTCACTCTTCACTCTCAGAAACTTGCATTACCTCTCAAAACGGTTTTTGGAAGTCCAGGGGCATGTTGTCTTGTGAAGATTATACGGTAATCCTATCGAATGCTCGAAAAGCGACAATCGCCTTATCTATTGATACAATTCAACCAGCAAAATATGCAGGAGGAAGCATGCCCAGAGCAACGTTCAATTTCCCAACCGGTTTTTTATGGGGGACTGCCACTGCAGCGCACCAGGTGGAAGGCAATAATGTCAACAACGATTGGTGGGCGTGGGAGCAGGAACCAGGTCGCATCCATGACGGTGATCGCAGCTTAAAGGCTGCCGACTGGTGGGCTGGGCGCTGGCGTGAGGATTTCGACCGTGCCAAGGACGGCTGGCAAAACGCTCACCGTTTCTCCGTGGAATGGTCTCGAATCCAGCCAGAACCGGACCGCTGGGATGAAGCTGCCCTGGACCGCTACCGGGAAATGCTCTTAGGTCTGCGCGAGCGCAATATGATTGCCATGGTAACCCTGCATCATTTCACCAACCCCCAGTGGCTTGCAGATATGGGCGGCTGGGAAAACGACGCCGTGGTTGACCTTTTTGCTGCCTATGTCAGGCGCACCGTGGACGCGCTCAAGGCGCATTGTCAGTTGTGGGTTACCCTCAACGAACCGAATGTTTACATGAATGGCGGCTACCTGGGTGAAGGCTTCCCTCCTGGCAAAAACGACCAGAAGGTCGGCTTACAGGTCCTGCTCAACATGGTCAAAGCTCACGCCGCCGCCTACCAGGTTATCCATGAATTGCAGTCGGATGCCCAGGTAGGTGTGGCGCACCATTGGCGAGGATTCAAGCCAGCCAATAAAGGACCGCTGACTAAATTTGTCAGCAACTTGCATCATAAGGCTTTCAATAATGCCTTCGCTTTGACCTTAAAAACAGGCAAGTTTGACGCGGTGATGCTGAAGGCGGACGTTCCGCAGGCAAAAGACACCCAGGATTTTTTGGGACTTAACTATTACACCGGCGACATGATCAAGTTCGACCTTGGCAAGAGTGGCAATCTCTTCAGCAATCGTTATTACGCCAACGACGCGCTGCTATCGGAGACCGGTTTTCTGGCAAACGACCCACAAGGGTTCCAGCAGGCGATCAAGTGGGCGAACAACTTCGATCTGCCCATTTACATCACCGAAAACGGCTGCGACGATAGCAAAGATGACTTCCGCCGGCGCTATTTGCTTGAGCATCTCCATGCGATGTGGCACATGATCAACAACAACATCCCGGTCAAGGGTTATTTTCATTGGACTCTGGTGGATAATTTTGAATGGGAGCGCGGCTGGAGCCAGCGTTTTGGCTTGTGGGCTCTTGACCCACAGACCCAGATCCGCACCAAGCGCAAAAGCGCTGATTTGTATGCTGAAATCTGTCGCACAAATGCGATCACATCCGAAGCGGTGGAAAAATTCGCTCCGGAGGTTTACGAATTGTTGTATCCGGTTTAAATTGATGGAATTCTCATCTTGATAATAATCTTGTCATCCTTAGCATAATTTTGTCATCCTGAGCTTAAATCTGTCATCCTGAGCTTAATACTGTCATCCTGAGCCTCCTTTTACGGAGTACTCTTCGAGTGCGAAGGATCTTAGCCGTCAAATGTTAAGATTCTTCACTTCGTTCAGAATGACAGAACCCCTGTCATCCTTAGCATAATTTTGTCATCCTGAGCTTAATTCTGTCATCCTGAGCCTCCTTTTACGGAGTACTCTTCGAGTGCGAAGGATCTTATACCTCCGACTTAGAATGATAGTGTTCGTACGGGCGGGTTCCAAACCCGCCCTGCCATTCTCTCGCCTCATTAACCAAAACTCCGCTCACGATATTAGCGACCCTCGCCAAGTAGTGGGTCTTAAGAAATGCGCCCTTCTCGACGAGTTTCTTCTGCGGGCGCGATTCTTGCAACTATAGCTTCAGGTTTAGTTCAAAGGAGAAGAACATGTTTAGCCTTATTCGAGATTTCTTCCAACAATTTTTGAACCCGCTGGCATTTGTGGGCGTGGTTCTTTTCATCTCCCTATTCTTGATCAAAAAGAAGCCAAATACAGCTATTTGGTTTGTCGTTATCTGTTTGTTGGTCATTGCCATCTTTGGTAACCCCTACTTTTCAACTTTCCTCACCCGCTCCATGGAGTGGCGTCATATGCCCAATCAGGCTATGGCGAATGCAGATGCAATTTTGCTGATTGCCGATGGCACATTGGTCTCCGATACCCCGCGACAACGTGTTGAGGTGGAAGACGAAGCCGATGGTGTCCTTTACAGCGCGAAATATTTCCAACAAAAACTTGCTCCTGTCATCATCGTCAGTGGCGATAACGATCGTGTCTCCAGCACAAAAATCCTCTTGATGGAACTGGGCGTGCCCGAAGAAGCGATCATTCTACAATCAAAAGCTTCCAATTTACGCCAGGACGTCTCCCTTTCGCTGGATATCATCCAGGATAAAGAGATCAAATCTGTCATCCTGGTGACCTCAGCACTCAAAATGGACCGAACAATGTTCCTTCTACGTGAGAGCGGTCTGACTGTCACCCCTGCCCCCAACAATTACCAGGTTACGCTAAACGATTGGCAGAGCCTGACCGAGTGGAACTGGCAGGATATCGTTACCCATCTTCTGCCCACCAGTACAGCTCTGGAACAAACTTTCCAGGTACTGTGGGAATACTTTGGCCTGACCTTTTATCGAATCAGAGCCATACTCTAACCAGGTTAGTTCGCTGACCCTCTATCAGCGATAAGACTTCCGCAAAAAGCCTGCTGGTCCCCCGGCAGGCTTTTGCGTTATCCCGGAAAGGGAACTGAAGCGGGATAGAATTCGTCTTTCAGGTAGAGAAAACAAGGAGAAAGTATGAAACGATTGCTCTTAACCTGCCTGGCTGTCTTTTTTTTGCTAAGCGCTTGCGTTCCGGATTCAAGTATTCCTGAACCAACCACCAATTTACCTGTCGAGGAAAATGAAATGCTAACCGGTAAAGTTGCTTACAACCCGAACCCACAATACACACCCGAGGAGGCTGCTAGCCTGGCGGGTGCTAACAACCAATTCGCTTTTGATCTTTACCAGCAACTGAAAAGCGGGCAGGGCAACTTGCTCTATTCTCCGTACAGTCTCTTCCAGGCTTTGACCATGGTCTATGCTGGTGCCAGAGGTGATACCGCCAGTCAGATCAGAGATGTGTTGCACTACCCCATTTCGGACGAGGAGCTCCACCGGGTAAGCAACGCACTCAACCTGGCTTTATCCTCCAAAGCAAACGCTTCCAATCAGGGCGATCAAGCCTTCACACTCCAAATCGCCAACGCACTTTGGGCAATGCAAAATGGTCACATCGAAGAGTCTTACCTGGACTTGCTTTCCGAGAACTACTCTGCCGGTATGCGCACTGTCGATTTTGCCCAATCGCAGGAAGCAGCAGACCTGATCAACCTGTGGGCGCAGGAAAATACCAACAACAAGATCAAGGAAATTGCCAATCCTGATATGTTCAATGTCAACACCCGCCTGGCTTTGACCAATGCGGTCTACTTCAAGGGTGCCTGGCGTTTCCCGTTTGAAGAAGTAAACACCCACAAGCAAGCTTTCACCCTCCTCGATGGTGATCAGGTTGACGTGGATATGATGAGAATCTCGACCGAGGAGTTCCGCGCCTTGAAGAATGACCAGATCCAGATGGTTGAGTTGGGCTACGCCAATAGCTCGATGGTGATGGATTTGATTGCACCTGTAGGCGGCAATTGGGAGGCTTTCTCCCAAACCCTAACTTCGGGCTTGCTGGACGATTACCTGGAGCAACTCAGCACAAACAGGGTCGACCTGAGCCTGCCAAAGTTCAAGATTGAAACGCCGGAAATGGATTTGATTAATCCGATGCAGGACCTCGGTATGATCGACCTGTTTGGAATGGGCGCAGACCTGTCAGGGATGACTGGTGACAAAAGCCTTCTTATTTCTACCCTTGTTCAAAAAGCTTTCATAGATGTCAATGAAGCCGGAACTGAAGCTGCAGCGGTCACCATTGCTGTAGCCCAGGAAAAAGGCATGATCTCTCCTGAACCAATTACGATCACCTTTGACAGCCCCTTCCTTTTCCTTATCCGCGATCGAGAAACTGGCGCGATCCTCTTTATCGGTCAATTAATGCAACCATAAAACACAGATATTCTTCTTCTAAAGGAGTAGAAAATGAAAACATACAGACTATTCATCGCAGTCACACTGGTACTTGCCATGCTTTTGAGTGCTTGTGGTCCAGCTGCGGAAACCGTAGAACCCGCCCCGACCGACAGCACAACCGAGCCTTACCCGGTTGATGAAACCCAGGAACCCGGACAGGCTTACCCAATTGAGGAAAGCCCAACCCAGCCTGAGTCCGACGATGTCAGCGGTGGCATGGCATATATTACTGATCCAATTGCCAGCCAGGACGATTTGAGGGACCATGCTGAAGATATAAACAAGTTTGCCCTTAACCTCTACCAAAAACTGGCTCAGGAAGATGGTAACCTGATCTATTCACCATACAGCATCTACCAGGCTTTTCTAATGGTCTATGCTGGTGCCGATGCTGAGACGAAAGCCGAAATTGCCCAGGCACTGGAGATTGAAGTGGATGACGACACGGATGTTCATAACCTGATGAATGCCCTCAATAAACTTTTGACCACAAAGCCTGCTTACCTCGATGAAAATGCCCAACCACTTCAATTCAATGTTGCCAACGCGCTGTGGGTCCAGCAGGATATCGAGATCAGTCAGGGCTTCCTGGACACACTCTCGGCAAATTACAATGCCGGCTTGAAACTGGTGGATTTCACAAATGCTGAAGATGCCCGCCAGGCAATTAACCTGTGGGTTGCCGCTCAGACCAATGACAAGATCAAGGATTTGATTCCCCAGGGTGTGCTCAATGAGTTAACCCGCCTGGTGATCACCAACGCGGTTTACTTCAAGGGTGCCTGGCAGAATCCCTTTAACTTAGAACGAACCGCCAGCGAACCTTTCTTCTTGCTGGATGGCAGTGAAAAAACGGTTGAGATGATGCGAACCAGTTACACCGGTGCTGGCTTGATCAACGAGCGTTACCAGGCAGTGAAAATTCCTTACCAGGGTGGCAACTATGCCATGGCGGTGATTATGCCCAGTGGCGATTTTTCAGGCTTCGAACAGAGCCTGGATGAGGATGCCCTGAAGCAGATTTTAACTGGGTTCGATGGGATTTTTGGTCAGGTCAACCTTGGCTTACCAAAGTTCAAGAGTGAAAACTCCTTCAACCTGGGCGATAAGATGAAAGCCTTGGGTGTGCAGCAGGCGTTTGACAGCCAGGCGGCAGATTTTGACAGCATTAGTGACAAAATGGACCTCTACATCACGGACGTGCTTCATAAGGCATACATCGATGTAAATGAGGAAGGCACTGAAGCCGCGGCTGCTACAGCAGTCGTGATAGGTACCACCTCCATGCCCTCGGAAAGCTGGGACATCACCTTCGACCACCCGTTCATCTACGTGATCTACGAAACCACCACCAACGCGGTTGTATTCATGGGTCGTGTGGTTGCACCGTAACAATTCAAAGTAGAAAACCAACACCCCGTCGAACCTGGCGGGGTGTTGTGTCATCTGTCATTGCGAGCCATTTGTTGTCGGTTTTTCGTCATTGCGAGCGAAGCGAAGCAATCTCTTTGTAACCGCACTCACGAACAGTCTTCCCCTCACCCCCGTTCGCTTCACTCACGGAACCAGCCTCTGGCTGGACTTCGCCTCCCCCGAAAGGGAGGGCTTAAGGCTAGATGTCCCCAATCGTGTCGGTCTCTTGCGCAGCACCCCGCTGCCGAAGGCGGTGTGGGCAGACCGAGCATGCGTTTTAATCGTAAGCCACCATTTACTGCAACCATCCGCATAGGATGCAGAGGGAGGCAAGCCCCCTCCGTACGGCTGGGCCTCGCGTCCAGCCGTTTCGGGTGACCATGGCAGGTCACCCCTACAAAGTAGCGTCCATTGTAAGGGACGGCTTCTACGCCGTCCCGGAAGGTGGAATGGTACAAGACCATTCCCTACAAACATCATGAAACCGAACATGGACTTGACCAAAGAGCTCCCGAAGAAAGAATCTTCGATCGTGCCGGTCTCTTGCGCAGCACCCCGCCAAACTTGGCGGGGTGTTGTGTCATCTGTCATTGCGAGCCATTTGTTGTTGGTTTTTCGTCATTGCGAGCGAAGCGAAGCAATCTCTGTGTTACCGCACTCACGAACAGTCTTCCCCTCACCCCCGTTCGCTTCACTCACGGAACCAAGCCTCGCCTAATAGACGCCTCTATCTGAGGGAAGAGCCTTGTCGGATTGAATGTGGTACGGGTCTGAGCGATTAAATGTCAAACACCACATCCACGCCACCTTCGTCGGCACTTCGTCTCGGCCTACGGCTGCGCACCCAAGAAAACAGTTGATTACTTGGCAACACGCATGTTGCGAATTTCGCGGAATTTTTCTTTTTCTGCCGGGGTGAGGTGCTTTGGGACAGTCACCTGGATGGTCACATACAGATCACCGAATTGTGTCGGGTTTTTGAGATTGGGCATCCCTAAACCCTTCAACCGAAACCTTTTTCCGCTATCACTGCCCTCAGGTATGGTCAGGTGGACCGCCCTGGTCATGGTATTGACCCCAACCTCCCCGCCCAAAATTGCGGTGAAAAGATCCACCGGCACATCCACATAAAGGTCATCACCTTTTCGCTTGAAAACAGGGTCAGGCAAGATATTGACTTTTAAAAACAAATCTGCTCCGCCAGCCTGACCGCCCAGGCGCACCTTGGAGCCGGTTTTAACACCTGCTGGAATGGTCGCTTCAATTTTCCGACCGTCTTCAAATTGAAGTGTGCGTTTGGTGCCGGAATAAGCTTCACTCAGACTCAGGTCAATTTCATGTTCCATATCCCGCATGCGCGGTTGCGTCTGGCGGGTTTGCTGAGAGAAGCCCCCGCCAAAGCCTCCGCCTCCAAAAAGAGTCTCAAAGAAATCAGAAAAACCGCCCATCCCACCCGTACCACCAGAGCCGCCCATGCCACCGAACATCTCGTTGAATTCTTCCGGCGAAACGGTGCGGTAACCGGTACGCCCACCAGGAGATTGCTGCCAGCGACCCCAATCGAAGCCGCCGGGTTGCCCACCAGAGTGCTGGTAATTTTGCCATTCAGAGCCAAACTGGTCGTACTTCTTGCGCTTGTCGGCATCCGATAGCACCTGGTAAGCTTCGTTAACCTCTTTGAATTTGTCTTCAGCTCCAGTTTCTTTATTTACATCCGGGTGATATTTGCGTGCCAATTTACGGTACGCGCTTTTGATTTCATCATCCGATGCGGTTTTGCTGACGCCAAGCGTGCTGTAGTAATCCTTATATTCCATTATTCCCAGCTCTTATAATTTGTACTTATTTTAATTATAGTTTGTTGATTTCTCGTTAACGGCTGTTACAAATTGTTACTGTCTAGTTGCAGGTAGGCACCACGCGCTAATTCCGGAAGCATTCTGGCAATCTGCTCCATGATCTCCTGACCGGCACGTTTGACATCTTCCCTGCCAGGCACGCAACTCGGGTCTGCCGTTGCCAGCGGTCCAAAGGGCTTGCCAATGCGGGTGACAACGCGAGCCCGACGATGTTTCTCAGTGATGGTACCGAAAACATCCCAACTATCTTCACTATAGGTGCCAATCGGGATGATGGGAACGCCTAAACGCAACGCCAAAAATGCAGCACCGGGCAAGGGGTTGCCCAGAGGCGCCTTGTGCACGTGCCCTTCCGGAAAAATGACCAGGATCCCGTTTTGTTCCAGGATGGCTTCGGCCGCTCGCATTGATTCAAGATTGGCTTGACCTTGCATAATTGTCAAAGTGCCCCAAATTTTGGGAAAAATTTTTACGATCCCGGGTGCCATTGGCATTTCCGCGTCACCGATGTATTCCATGGGGTATTTGGTAACTTTGATGGGGCTGATTGTATCCAGAAAATGAAAATGATTCCCCACGATTAAAAGTGGTCCGCTCTTTGGCAGGTTCTCTTTGCCTTCCACCCGGTAATTCACCAGCAACCAGGTCGCTGCTCGAATTCCCGCTCTCAAAATTCCCCGACGAGTCCGGTTGCGGGGGTAAGGATATTTTGCGTGATATTCAGATTTGCGACGTGACCTGGGCATTCTCTCTCCTGGTAGAGTTGTCTCTCCCAATTCTACCAACAAAACACACGCAAGGTCATTAACCATCTTACTCTGCATTCTGGCGAGAAGAATCATTTTTCCTGCGTAAGGGACGGCTTCCATGCCGTCCTTGACACTCCACACACTACTTTTGATTGCAGGGAGTCAAGGGAGACCATGGCAGGTCTCCCCTACATCGAGAAGAGTCTCATGAACCGACAGGATTCATGGCAACTGGTTAGGGTCGATTCGGAAAATCTTGTCGTCCCCATCCCGCACGCTTCCACGTCCATCTCTATTGGAAGTACCCATGTAAAGCAAGCCGTCTGGACCCAGGCGTAGAGCTCGCAGCCGACCGAATTGATCGGTGAAATGACGCTGCAGCGTCTCTGGGCGGATATCATCCAGGGGAACGGAGTAAAGGGTAGCCCCCCGCAATCCCACAAAATATGCGATACCATCAACAATTTCCAGGTCACCAGGCGCCCAGGTTTCACTTCCGCCTGACTGCAGGCGTGGGCTGATCATGCCCTCCCTGGTTTGGTCGCCCTGGATTTCCGGCCAGCCATAATTTCCGCCCATTTCCACCAGGTTCAGTTCGTCATAACCACTTCCCAGCCCGCTGGGCCCGTGCTCGGTGGACCAGAGCCTGCCTTGTTCATCCCACGCCAGCCCCTGGGGGTTGCGGTGACCATAACTGTAGACAGCATTACCAAAGGGGTTGTCTGACGGGATACTGCCATCCTCAGAAAGTCGCAAGATCTTACCCGCCAGCGAATTGACATCCTGGGCAAACGAAGCAGAACCGGCGTCGCCTGTTGTTATGTAAAGGAAGCCGTCCGGACCGAACTCAATGCGTCCACCGTCGTGATTGGGAGCACCCGGAATCTGATCGATGATCACCACTCTCTCACGCAAAGATATTCCGTCGAATTGATAGCGTTCCACCCGGTTTCTCATGCCACCGCTGGCTTCATAGGTCAGGTAAAGATAGAGCCATTGGTTTTCTGAATAATTTGGGTGCAAAGCCAGCCCCAACAGACCACTTTCACTTCGTTCATAGACATCAGCAATCGGTATGCGTACTCCATTCGCTTGCAACAAAGTCAGGGTGCCGGGGCGTTCCGTGACCAGCATGCGTCCATCCGGAAGAAAAACAATTTCCCAGGGGGTCTGCAGGTTTTGGGCGGCAATCGAAATCGCCTCAGGAATGGCTGTGGGTTCGATTTCGGTTGGGGTTTGGCTGGTTTCTTCTACCGGAACCGAATCAGTTTCCGTCCGGGTTGGTGCTTGGGTGGAGGTTGCGCGCAAGGCAGAAGGCATCGTGGCATCCATCAATACCTGAGTTTCTTCGGTTCCACAAGCTGCCAGGCTTAACAGTCCAATAATTAAAAGGAGAAATAACAGCTTCTTCATGATTAAATAGTACCAATTCGTCAGGATTTTCTGAAATTAATGGTTAACCTTGCTTTCACCTCCGTAGGGATAGGGCTCGACCCTATCCGATACATCAAAATCGCCAAGATAACGGAACGGTCCAAGACCGTTCCCTCCGACAGGTTTAATGAAGAGCCGTCGTAGAGATAGGGCTCGATCCTATCCGCCGACGTCGAGGGCGGAGACTGTGCGGAACGGTCGGTGCCAGTTGCCCACGTCAAAAGCGAGTGAGCGTGAGAAGCCAGTTTGTGTAATTGTCTACGAATTTCGTGCAATTATTTAGTTTCCAAAAGTAAAAAAGGTACAATCTTGTTGCATGGAGGAATATTATGACCGACAACCCTGAAACCACTGCACCGTCTACTTCCGCTCAAGAGCAAACGCTTTCAGAACAAGAAATTCCAGCCAACTGGCTAGGGAATTTCTTGCCAATGTTTATTGGTCAGATCATCTCTTTGCTCGGTAGCAGCCTGGTTCAATTTGCGCTGGTTTGGTATGTCACCAAGCTCACCGGCTCCGCTACTGTCTTGGCAACTGCCACAACAGCAGCCTTGATCCCCAATATCTTCCTGGGTCCCTTTGTGGGGGCATTGGTGGACCGCTGGAACCGCAAGCGTGTGATGATAATCGCCGACCTGGTGGTTGCCCTGGCTACTGTCGGTCTGGCGCTCCTGTTTGCCTTCAACCTGATCCAAATCTGGCACATTTTCCTGATCCTCTTCATCCGCTCCCTGGCTGGTATTTTCCAGGGTCCAGCCAAAACAGCGTCAATAAGCCTGATGGTACCGAAAGAGCACCTGACACGGCTGGGGGGTATCAACCAGGCGGTCGGTGGGCTGATCGATACCTTTTCGCCTGCTTTGGGTGCCCTTCTTTTGGCACTCTTACCCATTCAGGGCGTTCTGGCAGTGGATATCGTCACCGCAGCTATTGCGATTTTGCTCTTGCTTTTCTTTGTAAAAGTTCCCCAACCCAAGTCTGTCGGCATCGGTCAGCGAGTTACTCCCAGGTCATTATTGGCGGATGTAAAATTTGGCTTCAAATACATCCTCACGTGGCCAGGGCTGTTGATCATCGTTTTGATTGCCAGTTCGATTAACCTATTTCTAGCTCCTGCGGGGAACCTTATGCCCCTGCTCATAACGCAATTCTTTAATAAAGGTGCCCAGGAACTTGCCTGGTTGCAAGCGGCGATGGGGATCGGGGCGATCGTTGGCGGTGTTTTATTGGGTGTCTGGGGCGGCTTAAAACGAAAAGTGATCATGGTCTTAAGTGGGATTTTGGGGATCAGCCTGGCAATTATCGGTATCGGTTTGATGCCATCCACCGCCTACTTGGGCGCACTTTTGCTGGCTGGATTAATGGGTGTGGCTCTTTCGTTCGCCAACGGTTCGTTAGGACCATTACTACAAACCAAAGTACCTCCAGAGTATCAGGGGCGCGTTATCACCGTTCTGTCAAGCATGAGTCTGGGTTTGATGCCCATTGGATTGTTCTTAAGTGCCCCCATTGCTGACCGCTATGGTGTTCCAGCTGCCTATGTGATTGGCGGAATTGTGGGATTGGCTATTGCGATCTATGGATTTTTGGAAAAGCGCGTAATGACCATTGACGACCAATTGCCAGGCGGCAAACTGGTTGAAAACACCTTAGAGCCAAAAGAAGAAATAATTGCTCAGTAAAAAACTACAATTGCTCGAGATGGGCTTCCATCAGGAAGTTTGCCAACAAGCTGGTTGATGGCAACATGGCATGAGTGCCGGCTTTGAGCAGCTCTTTTTCTGTGCCAAAACCACACAAGACGGATATCGATTGTGCACCTGCAGCCAAAGCAGCGCGAACATCCGTTACCGTATCCCCAATCATCAGGCAAGTGTCAATGGGAACTCCCAGCTTTTCTGCTGCATGCAAGAGCGGGTCTGCGAAGGGCTTCGTGCGCCGGCAGGTTTGAGAACTTACCACGATCGGAAAGTACCGCTCCAGGTTGTTGATTTGCAAAAATTGCGAGGTGGTTACTTCGTTTCTGGCAGTCACGATCGCAAAGGGATAGCGCGAAGAAAGCGCTTCGAGCATTGGCACCACACCTGGGATCAGGGGATAGTGCTTTGCCAGCAATTCCCTCCCACTGGCACGCTTGTCAAAAAATGCCGCGATCAGATGGTCCAGCCCGAGTCGATCGGCAGTCTCGAGCACCCAGTTCCCAGGACCTTCCGCCGTGCGCACAAACCAGCGTGAATAGAATTTGAGTCTGCTTTCCCCGAATACTCCCTGAAGAAATCGAAGTTTGTAGTTTATACGCTCTACCATGCGGTCATCGCTGTCAGACAAGGTTCCGTCGACATCAAAGATAAGCGCTTTAACCCGGGTCATATCCAATGCTTGGGCTGTCATTATTTCTTAGTCCTCAACCGCATCCTGCAGTGCCTGCAATGTGGCATGATCCTGGGCGAGTATCCAAACGAAATTGCTTGGGCTGGTCTGATGGAGAGTACTGTAATAGTCGCTGTCCTGCCAGTATCCATCCGCTTTCACTGGTCCAAAACGCAGGTCGGAATAAGAGCTGAATGCATGAAACGCAGCATCGGAATCTGCAGTCGTATCCCAATTGAAGGAGATCAGAGCGGCAACCTGACCGGTTTCGTCATTCTTCAGCACGGAATAGGCATCACCGCCCCAGCCTTCGGCTGCATCCAGCGCCAGGCTATTATAGAGGCGAAATTGTGGATTGTAGGCTTTCGCCAGGACCAGGTAAACATACCATTCACCCAGGGTATCGTTTTCGAGTTCTTGCCAACCCTCTCCAAGGGCTGCTTCCAGGTCTGGCAGAGTTGGGTTGTTTGGAACGTCCTTGGGATAAGCAGAAGGGTGCATGATTTGCTCTGACGAAATCGGCTGTGTTGTTGAGAAAGCCGTGTCAATTGCCTCAAAACCACCCTGAGCATAGAGCGCTTGTACAAATTTTATACCGTAAAGATAGGGAAAAGTGAACGATTCTTTTAAGGACTCCGGGGCAGAATCGAAAACAGGGCTCGTGTAGCTTGTGGCAAAATTCTGCAAATCCTGCATATCATCCTGAGTTCCGAATTGCTGAAACCAGAGCTGCTCGGTCAGAGTGGCGTCGCCTTCGATTAGCGCCTGGATTGCCACGCAGCGTTCAGAATCATCCTGGCAGGCTTCATCTGTGAAGCCCAGGCTGTCTTCAAAATCGAAATGCTCGTCTTGCAGTGTGTGCACAAATTCGTGAGCATAGGTGGAACGTTCCATCCCACCAAACCCACTATCACTGACCACGTACATCTCTTGTTCAACCGAGTCATAGAACCCTGCAATCTGCTCAGAATAGAGGTCCAGGTAAAAATCGCGTAGTTTAAAAGTAGAAGGTAAAAAGCCAAACAGGTTCATCACTGTTACATCCTGCGCTTCGTCTTCCGCTGTGTAATCTTCCAAAAAATCATCCAAAACAACCTGGCGCAACTCGTCTGTAGACATGAGCTGGCGGGGAACGCGTGCCTCAATGTCAAGACCGCGCAACTGACTGATCTGGTTCTCGATTTCATCCATCGAGGAAGAGATGGCTGGATCCGGTGTCGAGGTTTCTTCATAAACGAAGACGGTATTCCGAGCCAGTTTGATGGTGAAAAACGTACCCACAGCCAGGATGATTACCCCGATTATGACAAGCAGGAGAATGTTTTTTCTGTTCATGATATTTCCCGAAAAGAATTATAACGGGTGTTGACTGGATGGTGCTGGCTTCCAAACGGATAACCCAAGCACCGAAGGACAAAAAAAAGACCCCTGATCAGGGGTCTCTTCGTTCTGGCCTACTCTTCTTTCAGAGGTTTGACCTGCAGGGGTTCGTCATCCTCTGGCAGGGGTTCGAATTCATCATCAGGGAGAAATTCGGCTTCCTCTGGCAAGATTTCGGGTTCTTCCACTTCAGGTTTGCGCATGGGGCGGGTTGGTAAAGGCTCGTCCACCTTCCGAATTATCCGGCGTTCAGACTCTTCATCCTCACCCTCATCTTCGTCTTCATCGCCATAAAAATCAGTCGGGATGCTCGACATTCTTTCGATCAGCTCGATCAGGAAACCAACCATTCTGGCTGCGTTTTCAAAGGAGAGGCGTTCGTTGATGCCATGGACCGTTTCAGATTCTTCCTTTGTAAGGACAAATGGTGAAAAGCGGAAAGCACGGTCACAAATTTGCATGTAGTGGCGGGCATCGGTGGCACCGCTCATCAGGTAGGGCGCAGCCGTGGCACCCGGCATGGTAGCCTTGATCAGGTCAAGCAAGATGTGAAATTGAGGTGAATCGACGTCTGAAACCTCAGTTGGGTCCCAGGAATGGTCCCCATAAAGGCTTTCTTCATGGGCAGGCAGCACTTTGACCACGTCATCACCCACCAGCTCATTGACATGTTTATAAACGTCAACAAGCGTGTCACCCGGCATCAGGCGAAGATTGATGATCGCCTCAGCGGTGGCTGGAAGGACATTCTCTGTGTGTCCGCCATTAATGATAGTCGGTGCGATGGTTGTGCGAGTGTTAGCATTTGATGCCGGTGATGCAGCAAAGCGTTTTGCCACCGATTTGCCAAACAGCCAGCGGTTTGCCAATGCCATCTTTTGTGTGAAAGGAAGTTCATCGGCGAGGAAACTCATCATGAACTCAACAAAGTCAAGGTCTTGCGGGAAGGGATTGTTCTCCAGCGTGGCGATTGCCAGGGCTAAAGCACCAATCGAGGTTACCTGTCCAGGAGCAGAGGCGTGACCGGCCGCGGTCTCGGCGCGTAAAACCAGGGAAAGATGCCCTTTTTCAGCAACACCAACCAACCCAACAGGCGTATCTACGCCGGGAACTGAGCCTTGTGAGATCGCTCCGCCTTCGTCTAAAAGGAAGGAAAGGTGCACACCGCGTTCTTTCAGAGTCTGTGCAATTTGAGCCGCACCGCGTGCACCGGAAACTTCTTCGTCTTCACCGAAGGCAAGGTAAACTGTACGTCTCGGTTGGAAACCAACCTTGAGCAGGAAGTTAACAGCTTCCAGGATACCGATCATGACCCCTTTACAGTCGATCGCGCCGCGCCCCCAAACATAACCATCTACCACAGTACCGCTGAATGGTGGATATTCCCAACCCGAATCCGGATCTTCCCTGGCAGGCACCACATCCATATGGGCGGTCAGAGCGATGGGGTCGAGATTGAGGTCGCTACCTTTCCAGGTGTAGAGAAGCGAATAATTACCAATGACCTCACGCTCAAGGTACTCTTCCACCTCCGGGTAAAGCATGCTGATCAGATTGTGCAGCCCCTGGAATGGCACAGGATCGACCTTCTCAGAATCGACATGGTTAATGGTTTTCATCTGGATCGCCAAACCGATGTGTTGGGCGACTTCTTCCCCGTCAATCTCAGTCAGAGCAATTGGCTCTGGCTCAGAGGTTGAGACCGGGTATTGAAAAGTTCTGACCAGGATGATGGCTATGATGACAGCCAGGATCAGACCAATCGCTATCAGTATCATTGTTAAAGGGTCCATTAGGTCCTCCGATTAATTGCAAATGCTTGTAGTTTCAGTTGTGATTATTGTACCGGAAAAAAAGAAGTGTAGAAACCTGAAGTATTGCAGGCTGAACTGTTCCGATAGTTATGACTTCTAAACCATATCTAAATCTTTCTTGAGTACACTTTTGATTCTATAATTAACCTATGAGCGAAACGATCCTGGTCGTAGATGACCAAACCAATGTCCGAAAGCTGCTGAAAGAATATCTGACCAGCCAGGGCTACCGAGTGGTACAGGCTGGCGACGGTCAGAGTGCTCTTTTTACTGCCCGCCATGAACACCCTGATTTGATTCTGCTGGATGTAATGATGCCTGGAATGGATGGTTACCAGTTTCTCAGCGCCTTCCGCAGAGAGAGCCAGACTCCAGTGATATTTATCACTGCCAGGGAAGAAGAAACCGATGCTGTGTTGGGGCTGGAACTGGGCGCTGATGATTACGTTATCAAGCCGTTCCGCATGCGTGAGTTAGTTGCCCGCATTCGAGCCACTTTACGCCGAAAAAACGGGCAGCCTGAACCGCAGGAGTACTTGCGCGTAGGTGATATTTTACTGGATCGAGGATCGCACCTTGTCTCGGTCAGGGGAGAATCAGTCAACCTGACACCCCTCGAATTTGACTTACTCCAGACCCTCATGCATACGCCCGGTAGAGTATTCACACGCTCAGAATTAGTTGATCGCCTTTATGAAAGTGGATTTACCGGACTGGAAAGCACCTTGAACGTGCATATGCGGAATTTACGACGAAAAATCGAACAAGATCCCGCCAATCCAGAGTACCTTGAAACGGTCTTTGGCGTTGGTTACCGAATTGCCCAAAAAGGATCAAAGTGAAACGCTCAATCAGCCTGAAGCTTGCGCTTGCCTTTATTCTCACTGCAGTTTTGACTGCTTCTCTGCTCACCATTGTTTTTCTTTCCGCGACCAACACCAGTTTTGAGCAATATGTTTTCGATCAGCAGTTTTATGCAAAACTGGCTGAGGTAAAAGATTATTTTGCCATGAATAGAAGCTGGGATGGTGTGGAAACTGTTCTGGAGACCACCATGGGCGGGATGGGCGCTAACGGGGGCATGCAGGGCGGTCAGGGGATGGGTCAAGGCGGCTCGGGTGGATTCCGCAGGACGCAGCAGTTCTCAGCCACCAGCCAGCCAGTACAAATGGGTAATGCCGGAGGACGCGCCTATGCCCTGGCAGATGCTGCAGGCTATGTTGTTGTCGGAATCGATGGTCTTTACAACGAAGGTGAACAGCTTTCTGCTGATACGCTCGCGACAGGCGTCCCAATAGAATTTGACGGACAAACTGTTGGCACCCTCTTTGCCCAAAAGCGGTCCGTAGTCTACACCCAGGCAGAACAGCTCTTCCTCGATCGCTCAAAAACCAGCCTGCTGATCACTTTGTTGATCACCATTCTGATCGCAGCGTTGGGTGGAATTTTACTTTCACGCAGTCTGACCCGACCAGTAATTGAACTGACCACTGCCGCCCAAAATCTGGCAGCCGGTGACCTGAGCCAAAAAGTAGATGTGCGTTCCAGCGATGAACTGGGGGAATTAAGCCAGGCTTTCAACCAAATGAGCGCAGAAATTGAACAGAGCGATCGCCAACGTAAACGCATGACCGCCGATATTGCCCATGATCTGCGCACACCACTGACTGTGTTCGGTGGTTACATTGAATCCATGCGCGATGGCGACCTTGAACCCACTACGGAAAGACTGGGGATGCTTTACTCTGAGGTTACCCGCCTAAACCGCATGGTAGCTGACCTGCGCCTTCTCAGCCAGTCTGAGGCTGGTGCCTTGTCGCTGAACCTGAAACCTACCCAGGCTAACAAGTTGCTGAAGGAAACTCAGGAATTGTTCGAATTGCACGCCAAGGAACAGAATATCAGCTTGATTGTTGAAGCACCCGAAGGCTTACCGATGATTCTGGCAGATGAAAACCGCTTGATCCAGGTGTTGGAAAACCTGGTAGGCAATGCCATCAGGCATACACCAATGGGTGGTCAGATCAGATTGATCGCGCAGTTGGAGCAGTTGATGAAACCCGGAGACCAACCCTGCATTCGCTTTACCGTGAGTGATAATGGCGAAGGCATCCCTGAAAAGGAAATCCCCTTTATATTTGAAGAATTTCACCGCGTTGATAAAAGCCGGCATACTGACGAGAATCAGAGCGGATTAGGCCTGGCAATTGTCAAAACAATTGTCCAGGGGCATGGCGGAAAAGTTTGGGTAGAATCAGCACTGGGGCAGGGTTCAGATTTTCATTTTTGCATCCCGGTTGCCAGCTAGCAGGCCTTTTGCTTGACAGCCGTCAAACGACCGGGTAAAATCTTTTCTCACGCCGAGTTAGCTCAGTTGGTAGAGCATTCGACTGAAAATTGAAGGGTCCACGGTCCGAGTCCGTGACTCGGCACAAAACAACCGCTCTGAATGGAGCGGTTGTTTTTTATCTATCTACCTGTAAATGCTTTGAAGAAAGTTCAGTCGTGCTGCTCTTCCTCGTCGAAGTCCTCTTCAAAATCCTCATCCTCAATGCCCTCTTCAAATTCCTCGTCTTCTTCCAGACCGAGAAAGTTGGACATTTCTGAGTAATCGAACTCTTCAACTTCAATTAGATCATCCAATTTTTCGTCGATGCCCTCTAGCGCGTCCGCAATTCGTTCAATTGCTTCGCGTAACAGGCTAAGTTCCTGGAGTAATTTGTCGTTTGTGTCCATAATGTGCTCCTTTTCTTATAATGATACCAACAATTTATTAAAACACATATCTGGTTTTAGGTCAAAAATTGATAATTCCCGTTAATGTTCCCGACCCGGCTATAATTAGGTTATCCTGAAAATATGGAGTGTGTCTCATGAAAATTGGTCTTCTAACCGCAGGCAGTGATAGTCCAGGTGTCAATGCCGCCATCCGAGGTTTCGGCAAGGCTGCATCAAGCCTGAATAACATTGAACTCATCGGATTCCGCGATGGTTTTTCGGGGCTGGTCCAGAACCGCACCATGGATCTCCTGAAAGAGGGTGTCCTTTCAGGCATCCTGACCGAAGGCGGCACGATTTTAGGGACGAGCCTTCAGGTTCCCTTTGCCATGAAAGAAAGGGATGAAGAGGTCGACCGCACCCAGGAGGCAGTGGATGCCTATAAAAAGAATGAACTCGATGCCCTGGTCTGTATTGGTGATAAATCCAGTCAGTTAGCAGCCTACAAACTCAGCCAGGCTGGATTGAATGTCATTACCATGCCGCGGTCTGCGGAGAACGATGTTCCTTGCACGGATAAATGCATTGGGTTTGATAGCGCTCGCGAAATCGCGACCCAGGCTATCGACCGCCTTCACACCACCGCTAATGCCACTCACCGCATCATGATCGTTGAGTTGCTGGGCAATTCCTCAGGCTGGCTGACCTTAGGTGCGGGGCTGGCGGCTGGCGCTGATGTTATTTTGGTGCCTGAGATTCCCTATCACTTCGACGTGATCATCGACGCGATCCAGGAGCGCAAGCAAGCCGGACGCATTTTCTCCTTGGTGACCGTTGCCGAAAAAGCCAGACCGCGCGAATTGGTGGAGTTCATGGAGATGGCTGCCCAGAAAAAGGGTGGAACGAGCGAAGAAAAAGAAAAAATCTTCGAGAAAATTGAGAATAATTACTCAGCACAAACCTTATTGCTCGCCAACCGACTTGGCTCAGCCACAGGCATTGACACCCACATTACAATCCTTGGTTCACTCGTGCGAGGCGGAACCCCAACCGCAGCCGATCGCCTTTTGGCGACACAACTGGCAGAGTGGAGCCTTAAACTGGTCATGGATGGCGAATTTGGCAGAATGGCTTGCCGGCATGACGGCGCGATGAGCAGTGTGCCGCTGGAAGAAGTGGCTGGTAAGAACAAGCCTATGCCAATGGATCATGGCTGGCTGCGCGGCGCAATCCAGGTTGGCACCTGTTTGGGTGTTGAACCCGGCGAAATTCTTGACTAATTATTCCCTTGATAATGGATGGACTCAATTGCCCTCTACGGGAGACCCCAACCGCAAGGGGGTGAGGGTTTGTAGGGGACGGCTGCCATGCCGTCCCAGGAAACCAGGAGATCCCGGTCAAATCGCGACCTCGGTCTGCCCACACAGCCTTAGGCGGCGGGGTGCTGCGCAAGAGACCGGCACAATCAGAACATCAGCAGGAGGAGCAAGCCCCTCCCGTACGAATGGGCTTTAGTCCATCCGCTGACTTGAGATAATAAGCGGTAATAGGAGCAGTAATTTAGGATAAAAAGCGTTAGAGGGAGGAGCAAGCCCCTCCCGTACGGGTGGGCTTTAGTCCATCCGCTGACTTGAGATAAAAAGCGGTAATAGGAGCAGCAAGCCCCTCCTGTACGGATGGGCTTTAGTCCATCCGCTGACTTGAGATAAAAGGCGGTAATAGGAGCAGCAAGCCCCTCCCGTACGGATGGCCTTTAGTCCATCCGCTGACTTGAGATAAAAGGCGGTAATAGGAGCAGCAAGCCCCCCCCGTTGATTTGAGATAAAAAAGCGTTAGCGGGAGGAGCAAGCCCCTCCCGTACGGATGGGCTTTAGTCCATCCGATGACTTGAGATATAAGGCGGTAATAGGAGCAGCAAGCCCCCCCCGTTGATTTGAGATAAAAAGAGTTAGCGGGAGGAGCAAGCCCCTCCCGTACGGATGGGTTTCCTTAAATATAAATATCGAAAAAAATTACAGGAGCAGGAGAAAAAATTACAAATTGAGCATATACCCAACCCCGCGGACGGTCTTGATCAACTGCGGGTTGGTGTGGTCTTCTTCGAGTACTTTTCTCAGCCAACTGATATGCACGTCCAGCGTACGGGTGTCTTCGGTGTAATCCGTGTCCCAAACCTTTTTGAACAGCTCTTCACGTGTAAGTGGTTTTAATGCATTTTCCATGAAAACTTTCAACAAGAGGGTCAAGCGCGGATTCAGATAGGTGCTTTTATCAAAATAAGTGACCATGCGGGTCTTGAGGTTGAGCTGTAAAGCTCCCCTAACCAAAAAATCCTGGTTCAATGTTGGCTTAAAAGAGCGTAGGCGGTTGACTAATTTCTGAACGGTGAAGGGCAAATGCATGATCACGTCCACCCATTCAGCATCCGCGATCGGTTCATCTTCAGCAACGATCAGGATTATCGGTATAGAGGGCAGACGATTGTGGTACCAGGAGCAGATCCGCAAGCCATTGGTACGTAGCGAAGCGGCGTTGATCACAATCACATCAGGACGGAAGCCGTTCAGACTGACCAGACCATCACCACCGCTGTTAACCTGTAATACGGTGTAGCCTTTGCGCAACAGGGCATCGTTGAAGCAAATTTCCAGTTTGCGGTGCTTCTCTATTAACAATAAACTCTGTTGCTGTTGCTCCTGCAACACGGCCTCTTTTCGGTGGTTAATCATGGCACCTGTTTTACCTATTCACGCCCATAAGTCGCAGGCAAACAAGTGCTTTCTCGGTTTGTTAGTCCCCATTATATCCGAAACTGAATGGTTTTCTTTAACATTTTCCTCGAAAAGTCCTCAGTTCCTGTTGAGCCCCATTTTTTAAGGTGAAGCACGTCCAAACATGTTAGAATTTAAGTCTACAGTTTATCAAAAAACAATTGGTGAAATATGGGAAAAATGATCGAATGCCAGATTGACAGTGTCAGAGTCAGTCTGACCAACCAGGATCGTATTATCGTCTTGAAAGACAAAACCAGTGAACGCTATGTGCCAATTTGGATTGGCTTGTTCGAAGCTGAGTCGATCACGATTGCACTTCAGAATATCGCCGTAGCCAGACCGCTTACGCATGACTTGATGCTGGCGCTTTTACACCAGTTGGGTGCCCGCTTACTGCGGGTAGAAGTGACCGGACTGGTAAGCGAAACCTATTACGCTAACCTCGTGATAGAAACAGATAAGACCTTTTTTATCGATTGCCGACCCTCCGATGCCCTGGCATTGGTGGTTCGGACAGGAGCACCAATCTTTGTGGACGAAGAGATCCTGAACGAAGTCGGCATTATGCCGGAAGATATCATGATTTACGATAACGATGAGCCAATGGAAGAAATGGAACAGCCAGGAGATCTCTCCGTTTTTGAGGATTTTCTGGATGATCTTCAGAAGGGGAACGATCAAGATGATTCTTCGAATCCAGAGCCTCCTTCAAATCCCAATCCGGACGAGGATGTGCCTTTTTAGTTCAAATAACAGGAGCAGTTGTGGACGATTTGTATCAACAATCTGATGAGACTGTCTCGATCAGCGAGAACAAACTGCATGATCGGGAAATGGAAGAAGCCCTGCTTGGTTCGATCATGATCGACCCGGATGGACTTGTGGATGTCATCCCCTTTCTCGAATCAAATGATTTTTATCAACCCCGTCATCAGTGGATTTGGGATGCTTTCATCACTTTGGACCAGGAAAAACATTACATCGATGTCCTGACGGTCCAGGAAGTGCTTGAATCCCGCGGGCAGCTTGAAGATGTTGGCGGACTGGAATACCTTCTTCAACTCAGCAATCGGGTTCCCTCCTCCCAACATGCAGTTTCCTACGCCCGCAACATCAGCGAACTAAACACCCGCCGCCGGCTGGTCAAAGCAGCCACCGATATCGCCCAGTTGGCGTATCACAAAGATATGGACCTCGATGCTGTTATCGACAAGTCAGAGAGCTCAATTTTCAGTGTCAGCGAAAACCGTTACAAACGTGATTTGCTTCCGATCGGGGATGTTGCCAGAAGTTATATGGAACAGGTCTCTGAAGCGAGCGCAAGCGATGAAGGAATCGGCGGACTCAAGACCGGTCTCAGAGATGTTGACGGCGTTTTGGACGGCTTGCACAAGTCTGACTTTATCATCGTTGCCGGGCGACCTGGTATGGGTAAGACCGGCTTTATGATCGGTATTGCAAAGCACGCCGGTATGGTTTTGCGCCGAAACGTAGCCATGTTCTCACTGGAAATGTCCGCCGAACAACTTCTTCAGCGTATGTTAGCACAAGAGACCGGCATTGATTCGCAAAAACTGCGTTCCGGGCAATTCTCCGTGGAAGAAGCGGACCGTTTTGCCAGTGCCATTTCCAAATTTGAGAATGTCAATATCTTCATCGATGACACGCCTGGTATCACGCCACTACAACTGAGCGCCAAATGTCGGCGGCTTAAAGACGAGCACACCCTCGACCTGGTGATCATCGACTATCTGCAGCTGATGTCCGGGGATCGTCGTTCAGAAAACCGTGTGCAGGAAGTCTCCTACATCTCCAGGCAGCTGAAGATTTTAGCCCGTGAATTGAATGTGCCCGTGCTTGCCGCCGCCCAACTTTCCCGTGCTGTTGAACAGCGCCAGGATAAGAATCCGATCCTGTCTGACCTGCGTGAATCCGGCTCTTTGGAACAGGACGCGGATATCGTCATGTTTATCAACCGTCCCCATGCGGATGACAAGGACAGCCCATATCATAATATCGCCAAAGTGGCGGTAGCCAAACACCGCAACGGTCCGGTCCATCCCGGAGTGGAACTGGTTTTCCTGGAACGACTTGCTCAATTTAAAGATAAAGCCTACGTGAGCTAAGAATAGAATGGCAACCAGCGCAAAGCCAGGATTTTCGGAAAAAACCACGCAACTCGAGCTGCCGGTCAATTTTGTTGACTGTGTGCAGGAGTTGAGTGCTGATAGTATCCTGGTTCTGCTTGCTTTTTTTCAATGGATGAGCCAGCAGGAACAGGCGAGCGAAGTTGCTTTGGTTTTTGACTTCAAAGCCAGTTTGCCATCATTTTACCAAACCGAGGAATTCCGTCTGCAGAAGGCACTGGATGAGCTGCATAATTCAGGTCTGATGTTTTCATGGACGGACCCTCGCAATCAGCAAAAGACTTACTTGATTCCGGGGACACCCAGAGGATTGGAGATATTCCACAACTTGAGTGAAAACCCCGAACTGGTTGGAGATTATCGCCTGGCAAAGATTTTGCCTGGCACAGACCGACCCAACCTCTTTAAACTTTATGAAGATAATTTTGGCGCGCTAACACCGATGATGGCAGAAACGATCAAGGCGGATATGGACACCTTTTCCCCGGATTGGATTGAAGATGCCATGAAGGAAGCCGTCGAGTACAATGCTCGTAACTGGAAGTATGTGCAGGCGATCCTGCGAAACTGGCAAGAAAAAGGACGTAAGAGAAGCAATGAAGAAGGTAAGCGAGATCTCGACCAATTTAGGAAACTCTACCTCGAGCAAAAAAGAGACTACAAAGGCGGCTGAACCGGTAGCAGAACCGACCAGGATCCTGGATGGTCCCGGAGACCCCGATTGCCCGATTTGTCACGGCATCGGTTTTATCGGCTACGATGTGCCCATGTACGATCCACGCTTTGGTAAAACAGAGATCTGTGTCTGCCGCCTGGACTCCATCCAGTCGAGTAAGCAGCAGAGCCTCTTCCAGCTCAGCAATCTTGGGTCGCTGACCGAACTGACTTTTGACAATTTTATGCCGCGTGGTCGTGTCGGTCTGGGTGCCACCCAGGCTAATTCATTGCAACAAGCCTTCAATTCTGCCCAAAACTTCGCTGGTACCCAGAAAGGTTGGCTTCTCTTGACTGGAGGTTACGGATCTGGCAAAACCCACCTGGCGGCAGCTATTGCCAATCAGGCAGTTTCGATGGGCACGCCAACCATTTTTCTGACGGTGCCCGACCTGCTGGATTGGCTGCGTTCTTCCTTCTCTGCCTCGGGTGATTCCAACTATGAAAATCGATTCAACGAAATCCGCAATGCTGCTCTCTTGGTGATGGATGATTTCGGGACGCAAAGCTCTACCCCCTGGGCAGAGGAGAAGTTATTCCAGATAATCAATTCGCGCTACATCAACCGCCTGCCCACTGTCATTACCAGCAATCAGCAGCTTAGCGATTTCGAAGGGCGCATCCATTCGCGGCTACTTGACCCCGATTTGGTCACCCATGTTCACATCTTTGCGCCTGATTTTCGCAACCCCACCGATGAATTTGGGCATCCTGAACTATCCAGCCTGCACCTGCACTCCCGCCAAACCTTCGGCAATTTCAGTTTCCGCAAGGACGAAGGTTTACGCAAAGAGGATGTCAATTCTCTTCGGGAAGCTTTTGAGGCTTCCCAGGCGTTTGCTGAAAACCCCAAAGGCTGGTTGAGCCTGCACGGTACTTATGGTTGCGGAAAGACCCACCTGGCTGCCTCCATTGGCAACTACCAGGCTGCCAAAGGCTTGCCTCCGCTTTTCATTGTGGTTCCGGACCTGCTGGACTATCTGCGGGCTGCCTTTGCCCCAAATAGCGGTATCAGCCTGGATAAACGCTTCAACGAAGTGCGTACTGCCCAACTCTTGATCCTCGATGATCTTGGAACGCAATCGGCCACCCCTTGGGCGCGTGAGAAGCTGTATCAACTCTTCAACTACCGCTACAATGCCGAGCTTCCCACTGTCATTACTTCTTCCGTCTTACCCGATGATCTGGATCAACGCCTTTACAGCCGAATGTCCGATCGCCGGCTCTGCCGGATCCAGATCATCACCGCCCCAGGGTACACCGGAAAGTAAGCTACCTCATTTCTAAAACTGGGTATAATGGGAAATCGTGTATACATTAGTACTAACGCGTGTTAGGGGCACGAACAGGAGAAAATAAATGAATAATAAAATCATTCGGGAGTATCCCAATAGTTTTGATCTGCCTTACCGCATCAAGAGACTGGGCGATATCGCTCACAATCTTTGGTGGGTTGGCAACCCTGAAGTTGCCAGGCTTTTCAAAGAGGTGGACGCTCTCAAGTGGAGAATAAGCAACCACAATCCGATCGTTATGCTTCGAACGGTTGAAAAAGCCAAGTTTGAAGATCTGATCAAAGACCGCTATTTCCTCAATCGATATGACCAGATCGTTCGAGATTTTGACGCTTATATGATTCGCAAAGATACCTGGTTTAATCAGAATTATCCCAATAATTGCGGCGATAAGATTGGCTATTTCTCGTTTGAATATGGCTTGCATGAATCTCTGATGGTTTATGCCGGTGGTTTGGGCATCCTTTCGGGTGATCATTTGAAAGAAGCCAGCGACCTTGGGCTTCCCCTGGTTGCTGTTGGCTTCGTTTATACCTATGGTTACTTCTCTCAGCGCATCACTGAAGATGGTTGGCAGGAAGCTCACAATGTTGAGATCAATTTCAAAGATATGCCGATCGTTGCCCTGTACGATGAAAACCGTGAGCCTATCAAAATCTCGATCGACCTTCCCGGTCGCACTGTTTGGGCAAGGCTCTACGAAATCCAGGTTGGACGTGTGCCTCTAATTCTTTTGCACACCAACATCCCCGAAAACAATCCCCAGGATCGCCAACTGACCGACAAACTCTACATCAGCGACCCTGAACTCCGCATTTCGCAGGAGATGCTATTGGGTATCGGCGGGCTGCGTGCCTTGCAACGACTTGGTCATAATCCGGCGATTTTCCATATGAACGAGGGACATTCTGCTTTCCTGACACTGGAAAGAATGCGCCAGTTGATGAATGACGAGGGACATAGCCTGGAAGAAGCCAGGGAAATCGTAAAGAAATCCAGCATTTTTACAACGCACACCCCTGTTCCGGCTGGAAACGACGAATTCCCCACCTGGCTGATCGACAAGTATTTTGCTAACTACTGGGGCAACCTTGGTTTGAACCGCGATCAATTCATGGACCTGGCCAAAGTAAAGACCGACTGGTCGGATGAGGTATTCAGTATGCCAGTATTGGCACTGAGACTTTCTGACTATCGCAACGGCGTTTCCAAACTGCATGGCGAAGTTTCTCGCAAGATGTGGAACTACCTCTGGCCGGATAAAGCTGCCGAAGATGTGCCCATTAGTTACATCACCAACGGTGTTCATACCGGTACCTGGCTTGCGCGTAGACTTGCTGATCTCTACAATAAATATCTCGGTGTTGATTGGAGAGAACGTCTGGATGACCCCAATATGTGGGAACGGATCGACACGATTCCTGATAACGAGCTTTGGCAGGTGCGCATTCATTTGAAACGCAAACTAGTCAGTTACATGGTTGCCCGCGCTCGCGATGAATGGAGTCACGACCGTGTCCATCCTGTTCAAACTGTTGCCAGCGGTGTGTTACAGGATCCGTTGGCCCTAACCATCGGCTTCGCTCGCCGCTTTGCCACGTACAAACGCGCAAATCTGCTGTTCAGAGATTACGAACGCCTGATGAAAATTGTTACAAACGACGAGCAGCCAGTTCAGATCATTTTTGCCGGCAAAGCCCATCCCGCAGACGAACCTGGCAAGCTCTTGATTCAGGAAGTCTACCGCTATGTTAAGAACTCACGCAATGGTGGTCGCCTGGTCTTTTTAGATGATTACGATATGGATATGGCGCGCCATCTGGTTCAGGGGGTTGATATTTGGCTCAACACCCCCCGTCGTCCGCGTGAAGCCTCCGGTACCAGCGGCATGAAAGCCGGTATGAACGGCACGCTCAACTTGTCCGTCCTGGATGGATGGTGGGCAGAAGGCTACAACGGCAAAAATGGTTGGGCAATTGGTGACGATACTCACTACGATAACCAGGACCTGCAGGACGAAGCGGATGCTCTCAGCCTCTACGAGACACTCGAGAACGAAATTGTGCCGCTCTATTACACTAAACGCTCCGCCGATGGTCTGCCGGGTGATTGGATCGAACGGATCAAGGAATGTATCCGTACTGTCTCGCCGCAATTCTCGATGACCCGTATGGTTAAGGAATACACAACCGAGCTTTACAACCCATGCTGGGAGACGGCGAAAGAGGAAACCTCAAGGGAGGAACTAGTCAACGAAGGCTAGTAAAATACAATCAATTTAGCCTCATTTTTTTGAGGTTTGAGAGTATTTCTAAAAATGAATACGTCTGCAATGGTAAGATACTATTGCAGACGATTTTCTAATGGGATGAACGGAGGAATTTATCATGGCAGAAATTTTCACCTGGCAAGCAATTGGCACAGCATTTCTAATATTCCTGGTCAGAGTGCTTTCCATCTCGATGGACACGCTGCGCTTTATGCTCACAATGCGCGGTAAAAGAGGGATTTCCTGGATTTTGGGCTTTTTCGAATCAGTTCTATTCGTGCTGACCGTCGGTGCCGTATTGAATGACATGTCCAACTTCCTTTACATCATTGGTTACGCTGCCGGCTTTGCCACAGGCAACGTTGTCGGTATGCATATTGAAAGAAAACTTGCAGTCGGCTTCTCGCACATGAGTGTAATCAGCAAAAACAAGGGTGCTGAGATCGCAAAAGCGCTGCGAGATAATGACTTTGCTGTTACCGAAATCCCTGCTCAAGGAAAAGATGGACCAGTTTTCATCAATGATTTATCCGTTCGTCGCAAAGATCTCCAAACAATAGAAAAAATTATCCAGGATACCGATCCGGAAGCCTTCATAACCATTGAAGATGTTACACCACTGCGTGCCGGTTATTGGGGAAGGCAGAATGTCAGAAGATAGTTACCAGAGTCAGGCATTGATTTTCGATTTTGATGGTTTGATCCTCGATACTGAAACAGCCGAGGTCAAAATTTGGGAGGACTTTTACGCGAAGGTTGGATTAACTTTAGATACGGATGCTCATCGTGGTTCGGTTGGATCCAATGGCTCCCAAATTTTTGATCCCGCTCAACCTCTGGCTGATCGTGAAGGCGAAACCCGTACTTCTGAGCAGATTCGCGCACTCTTCCACCAAAGAGCTTACCAGAATGCCGTAAAAATGGAAGCGATGGAAGGCGTAGTGGACCTGATCAGGAATGCAAAAGCAAAAGGCTACTATCTGGCGGTAGGTTCCAGCGCTTCTCATACGTGGGTGAGCTCTCACCTGACCCGCCTCGGTCTCCTGGATGAGTTTGATGTTATCGTAACCTTTGACGATGTCGAAAACGCCAAGCCTGACCCTGATATTTTTCTGAAAGTGCTGGAAAAACTGGGAGTTTCCGCAAAAAATGCCCTCGTATTTGAAGATTCTCAAAATGGCGTGCTGGCAGCTCACCGTGCCGGTATCCGCGCCATCGCCGTCCCCAATACGGTCACAGCTTTTCAGGATTTCTCGCTTGCAACAGCAGTGATTCCATCCTTAGCTGGGTTTGACCCTGACGAGTATTTATCGGTCCCATCCTGAAGCGCTTAAAAAATGTAGGGCGAGATTGAAGGTGCTGCGAAAGTTTACTTTTGAGGATGTGCCACACCTTCAATCCGCCTATTGTATAAATCAGAAGTAACTGCTCTTATTGGAGACCCACCCCCTGGCCCCCTCCTTTCACTTCCAGGGCAGGCGTGCACTGCGCGTACCCTACCAGGGCATTGAACGCCGTATAGTCGTTCCCTACAACTCATCGCCTGGTGGTCGTCCCTTACTTGGCTCCCAATTAACCCTGTCTGTACTATAATTTACCTACCTGACAAAAAGAAAGGGAGAATTAATGATGGAAATCGATCCTTCTGAATTTTACTTTGGCAATACTTATGACCTGAAAACCCAGGCAATTATCCCCGACAAGCTGACCTATTACGACCCGCAAGATCTCACCACCCACATGGTCATCACCGGTATGACTGGTTCGGGCAAGACCGGTATGGGAATCGTCCTGCTCGAAGAAGCCGCGCTCAAGGGCATTCCAGCAATCTTGATTGACCCCAAAGGCGACCTGACCAACCACGTCCTGCATTTCCCGGATTTCCTTCCGACTGACTTTGCCCCCTGGGTGGATGCCGATGCCGCCAAGCGCGAAGGGCAGACGGTTGAGCAGGCAGCTGAAGCCGCTGCCGCCTCCTGGAAAAAAGGCACAGAACGTTCCGGCATCGACCGCGCCCGCATGGAAAAGCTGGCGAAAGCGGTCGATTATGCCATCTATTCGCCCGGTTCTGACTCCGCTATCCCGGTCAGCATCCTTTCCTCCTTGAAAGCCCCGGCAATCGATTGGGAAGAAAACAAGGAAATGCTGCGCGAATCAATCAGCAGTACCGTTACAGCTTTGCTGGAACTGGTCGGCTTCAAAGATATCGACCCGGTGCGTTCCCGCGAACACATCTTAATGTCCAACATTTTTGAACAAGCCTGGAGTAAAGGACAAGACCTGGACCTGGAAAGCCTGATCATGCAGGTGCAAAATCCGCCTTTCGAGAAACTGGGCGTTTTCGCGGTCTCCAAGTTTTATCCTGAAAAAGACCGCTTTGAATTGGCAATGCTTCTGAACAATTTCATCGCCGCCCCATCCTTCGAAAGTTGGCTCCAGGGGCAGCCGCTGGATATCGCCAGCCTGCTGTATTCCCCGGATGGCAAACCCAAGCACAGCATCTTCTACCTGGCACACCTGGCAGACGCCGAACGCATGTTCTTTGTCACACTGCTCTATTCCGCCGTTGAAACCTGGATGCGTACGCAATCGGGTACCAGTGACCTGCGCGCGCTGGTCTATTTCGACGAAATTGTTGGCTATTTGCCTCCCGTCGCCAATCCGCCCAGCAAACCGATTATCCTGCGCATGCTCAAACAAGCTCGCGCTTTTGGCGTTGGGTTGGTACTTTCCACGCAAAACCCGATCGACCTGGACTACAAGGCACTGTCCAACGCTGGTACCTGGATCATCGGTAAATTACAGACCGACCAGGATAAGCAGCGCTTATTGGACGGACTTACGAATGTCTCTGGCAGTTTTGACCGCGCCTTCTTTGATAACACCATCTCTGCCATAGGCAAACGCGTTTTCCTGCTGCACAACGTGCATGCAAAGGGACCGGAAATTTTCACTACCCGTTGGGCAATGAACTATCTGCCGGGTCCGATCACTCGCAACAAGCTGGAAGACCTCAACCGGCTGGTTGGCGCAGACGTGCGCATGGTTTCAGCTGCGCAAAGCGGTACCGGGCAGACTGTTTCCGCTCAGGACGTAGTAGGTGGGGGGAATGGTGACCTGCCGGGCAAGTCAACTCAACCGGTTCTTGGTTCCAAGGTGGATGTCTTTTATCTTCCCGTTAAAATGAGCCTCGGTGATGCCTATAAACAGGCTGCCGATCGTGGAATTGCTCCGACCACTCAGCCGCGTTATCATTATCGCCCTGCTCTGATTGGGCAGGCACAAATCTGGTTTGCCAATCGCACCTATAACGTCAATACCCAGAAGCGCGTTTCGGTCCTGATGCCAGAATTACAAACCCGCGGACTGGTTCAATGGCAGGATTTCCAGGTCGACGAAATACCTTCCAACGATTTTGACTCGCGCCCGTTGCCAGATGCGACCTTTGCAGACCTGGTTTATCCTTTTGATGATGAGAAAAATGTTGCCGAGCTTTCTGGCGATTTCTCCGATTGGCTCTATCGCAACTACCAGTTAACACTCTACCGCAATCCCGATCTGAAGCTGGTCTCAGAAGTTGGTGAAAGTAAGGAAGAGTTTGTAGCAAGAACCCAACAAGCAGGTAAAACCAACCTGAATGATGGCGTGGAGGCGATCCAGGCGAAATATGCCAAGCAAATTAAGTCGCTGGAAGACAAACTGCTCAAGGAAGAAATGGCGCTCGAAAAGGACAAACAAACCCTCAGCCATCGCCGTATCGAAGAAGCCGGTACTGGACTTCAGACGGTCCTCGGTCTGCTTGGTAAACGCAAAAAGAGCATTAACAGTTCCCTGACCAAGCGGCGTATGACTGCTACCGCGAAAGCTAACGTGCAAGAATCGGAAGCTATGATTGAAAGGTACAAATCCGAGTTGGCTGAGCTGCAAGCAAAAATGCAGCAAGATATTGACGAATACAAGAATAGTAGCCAGGAAAAATCAGTGGCGATCGAGGAGATTTTCGTCAAACCTTTGAAAAAGGATGTGGTATTGGAGTTCTTTGGTCTTGCCTGGGCGCCGGTTTATGCCTTCAAAAACGACGACCGCTGGCTCGAAATCGACGCGTTCTAAATCTTAGTTTGGTTGTAATTTAATGTAGGCCGGCTTCCGTACTTGAAGCCGGCTTTTTCTTTGCTCGTACGGGCGGGTTCCAAACCCGCCCTGTGGTTTTCTCTGTCAGCTTTTTCTTTCCTCGTACGGGCGGGTTCCAAACCCGCCCTGCTGTTTATTTCGGATTAATTGCTGTAATATCCCCAAAGCCGTTGACTTCAATCACCCAATCGCTGCCCGGAACAGCTTGTTGGAAGAGGTTGTAATCCGTGGTTGTGTACTGGAAATCATCGGAAGCTGTCGAAAAGGTGATGGTATAGCGTTCGGTCGAATTACCATAGCGCTGGTCCATGCCCAGGCTGGTGCTTGGCCAGATCGCATTGGTCCCGTAGCCATCTTCCACCAAGGTGTTGACCACCACCCACTGCATGGTGTCATAGGAACAATAATATTCGGATACTTTGTAATAACAATCCTGTACAACCTCACCCACGCCAGTGCCGGTATCAATTGTGTAAGGGGTGCCGCAGACTTCTTCTGAATTTGCCTTAGGGACATCGGAATCATAACGGTAACGCAATTGGCAATCATAGGTCTGGGCATTATTGGGAATGTCAGCCTCCCAATCACCGGCACGAACCATCTGGTAAGCTTCAACCACTACCTGCCGCTGCCAATACGCTTGTGAAACCGTGGCATCCAGCTGATCGGTCTGGTTCATACGTGCGAAATACATCGCCCCAAAAATACAGCAAGAAAGCAGCACAAGCGCCATTACGATGAAAGCCCATTTGGGTATCGGTTTTCGTTCTGGTGCCTGAGGGATGGCTGCAGGCGGGGTTGGCTCTTCTCCAATGACAGCTCCGGCTGGTCTCGAGGTCGCCCCGACCGTCAGGTCGCCGCCGCACTCCACGCAAATTTGCGCTTCAGCCAGGTTACGGGTGCCGCAATAGGGACAATGTTTGTCTGGTCCGGACTTCGCCATGCGGATCAATGCTTCGTCTTTGATAAAGTTGAAAGTGGCAGGGTCGACACGTTCGAATTTGACATCCACAGGCTGGGGTGCCCCGCAAGAGGTACATGATCGAATGGCGCCAGGGTTTTTGGTGCCGCAGCTATCACAAGTCCAGACTAATTCTATATATCCAAGTACTTTTCTGGCCATTTTTCAACTCCAAAAAGCTAGTTCAGCAACACATTAAGTATAGCAGAGCTTGAAGCAGGCGGAAATGGGTTATACAAGAAATTGCAGATAATGGGCATTGGTTGAGTGACCCGTCGGTCAAATCCCGTGTTCGGCGCGAACTCCCAAATGATCAAGTCTGCTCGATCGTCGCCTGTACAGCCTTGAGACCGAGGATGGCAATCAGGGGGATGCTCCCCAGCACCAGGGGAATGTACACATAGAACGAAAGCGTTAGCAGAGCCAACATCACCAGGGAGATGATCAGGGCGTAAAGAGGCTGTTTCAGGACGGTGACAAAACCGTTCTTCCAGGCCACTTTCAGGCTTTTGTCTTCCTGTAAAAAGAAACAGGATACGCTAAAAAACTGCCAAATCAACCACAGCACGCCCATCACGATGGTGACAACCGTCAGGAAGGGGGCGGTTTCCAGAAGGGAGTTGTAATAAAACCAAATGTTGGTTACCAAAACAAGGATCACAACCAGGTTGATGCCGCCCCAGCCCAGGCTTTTCGGTAAATACTGCTTGAATCCCTTCCAGAACCCAACCAGACCAGTGCGATCGCGGTGGCTGAGGTCGAGCGATTCCTGGTAGATCCCAAACAGAGCGGCTGGAAACAAAATGACGGTCAGACTTAATAAAATTGCTACCAGGGAGACCACCACCTGGTTGCCCCAATCGCTCCACCATAACTTAATTGCATCAACAATAACATCGAAAGCTTGTGCTGGTTTCATATTCACCTTAGCTACAAATTATAATTGCTATGTTAATATGGAGGCAAAGGTGCTTGAAATCAATCAATGTTTTGTTGTAGTCGTCGATGTGCAAGGTAACCTGGCAAAGGTGGTTGCCGAATCGGAGCTTGCTAACGAGAATATCCGAAAACTTATCCAGGGCAGCCTGGAAGTAGACTTGTCCATTTTCCTTGCAGCACAGTCTCCAGACAAGATCGGACACACCATAGAAAGCGTGCGCGCCTTGCTTCCTGCACACCACGAATATCCACGCACATCCTTTAGCATTTGGGGCGATGAAGCTCTCAAGGCTGACATCCTGCAGACCGGTAGAAAACAAGTCTTGTTGTGTGGTTTTGAAAGCCACGTCTGCCTGTATCAAAGTGCCATCGACCTGTTTGAGAACGGTTTCGATGTCTGGATGGTTGCGGATGCCGTGTCATCGCGCAATTTAACTAACAAAGAAATCACACTGAACGAACTGAGAGGCGAGGGCATTCACCTTACCAACGTCGAAACAGCACTCTTTGCCCTTTTACGGGACTCCCGCCACCCTTCATTCAAAGCAATATCAAAGCTTATCCGCTAAGCTCGTAAGCAGAATTTACGTAACTCTAATACCAAAGATGTATGATCAGTTGTAATCAATAACTGGAGAACTTATGACGACAGAACCCAATACCGCAAAAAGTAAAAGAAAACCGCGCTGGTGGCTGACTATATTGGTCCTGCTGGCGATTGTTGCTGCTTTTTTCTTAATCAACAATTATCGCCAACAACGTGCGATGCAAGCCACGATTGCCGACTTACACACCACGCCCCTGACTCGTGAAACATTACAAACCACCATCAGTGGTACTGGCAACGTGCGCCCACGCCAATCCGTGACCCTGCTCTGGAAGAGCAGCGGAACAGTCTCCCCGTATGATGTTGCCGTGGGTGACAGCGTTGAGGCTGGCCAGGTTCTGCTCAGCCTGGACGAAAACAACCTGCCTGCGGAGATCATCCAGGCATCGTTGAATAAAATAACAGCCACGCAAGCGCTTGACAACCTGGAAGCCAATATCTTATTGCATCGCGCAACTCTTAACAACAATATTGCTGCTGCCCAAACGACAATAACTGACCTTGAGACGCAATTGCTCAACCTGGAGTCACGCGTTTGTGAGACCTGGCGGGTGGATAACCTGCGCATTGACTACGAGAACGCCCTGGAAGCCTACCAAAACTGGCCAACTGAGACGGGTTGGTTTCGTGTTCAAACCACCAAAAAAGCTTTGGACTACTGCGACCCGGAGGTGATCTCCCAACAGACTGCTGCCTTGCAGAGCCAGCTCGACCTGCAAAGAGAGAATGAAGCCCTTTGGAAGCAGGAACTGGAAAGAATCCAGTTTGGCCCTGACCCTGTAGAAGTCGAAAAGCTGCAACTGCAGCTAAGCCTGGCTGAAAAACAACTGGAGAGCCAGTACATCAAGGCCCCGTTTAGCGGCAGACTGCTCAGCCTAAACCAGAATCCGGGAGACCAGGTCAGCCCAGGCAGTGTGGCAGCCCAGGTGGCTGACATGAGCGAACTGTTTGTCGAAGTCCCTATTTCTGAGGTTGATATTCCTACCATTCAAATTGGTCAACCTGTAGTTCTTTTCTTTGATGCCTACTTCGAAGAAGAATTCTCGGGTGTCGTATCCGATATTTCAGAAAGCGGTGATCGCAGCACGGGTGTTGTCAACTATTTCGTCACAGTGCGGATGGAAGACCAATCTGAGCGGATCAAGCCAGGAATGACCGCAGCAGTCAGTATCCTTACGGATGAAAAACCCAACACCCTGGTGATTCCATCAGAATCAATTTTCTCCCGCGATGGTTTGGATTACGTATACGTCCTGCGGGACGGCAAGCTCGAAATGGAACAAGTCACGGTGGGCGCTTATTCGAATCAACTCATCGAAGTCCTCACAACAGACATTGCCGAAGGTGAATTGATTGTCATCAATCCCCCGATCGATATAATCTCCAACTTTGGGATGGGGCGGAGGATGCCCTAAGTGACCAATAGCAATCCAACCCCGGTTATTCAAATCCGCGACCTCACCAAGGTCTATCAACTTGGTGGCGGCAATGACGTTCACGCGCTGCGCGGTGTCAGCCTGGATATTTTTCCTGGTGAGATGGTCGCTATCATGGGTCCAAGCGGTTCTGGAAAGTCTACTCTGATGAACATGATCGGTTGTCTCGACAGCCCTAGCGGCGGTCAGTATTACCTGGACGGTTTACTGGTCTCGGACCTGGTGGATGACGAGCTGGCTGAAGTGCGGAACCGGAAAATTGGATTCATTTTCCAGAAATACAACCTGCTCGCACGCGCTAACGCCGTCGAGAACGTTGAATTACCTCTGCGCTACAGTGATGACCCTTCCAATATGACCGAGCGTGCCAAGGCTATGCTCGAACTGGTTGGTTTGGGCGATAGGTTGGATCACAAACCCAACGAACTCTCCGGAGGGCAGCAGCAGCGGGTTGCTGTTGCGCGTGCTCTGGTCAATGACCCTGCCATCATCCTGGCAGACGAGCCCACTGGTAACCTGGATTCCGTTTCGGGGCAGGAAGTTTTGGATTTGTTGCTGAAATTGAACCGTGAAAAAGGCACAACCATCGCGGTTGTAACCCACGACCAGGGCGTTGCCAGCAAGGCGCAACGCACGATTCGGCTCTTTGATGGCAAAATCGTGGATGGGGAGAACAGCTAATGTCATTCTTACGTGTTCTTAAAGAATCGCTCACCAGCATCTTCTCCAACCGAATGCGCTCTTTTTTGACTGTCCTGGGGATCGTGATCGGTGTAGGATCGGTTATTGGAATGTTATCCATTGGCGCGGGAGCTTCCGATAGCATCTTGGGTCAAATCGAATCGATTGGCACCAACACCATCTACGTCATGAATGGCGGGCAGGATGAAGTCACCAACCCGAAACCACTCACGCTGACCGATGTCGAAGCACTCTCCAATCGTTCGCGCGCGCCTCACATTTTGCGTGTTACACCGGTGATGATGGGGCAAGCCTCCTTTACCTTGGGCGATGCCAGTCGTCAAACTACAGTTTTTGGCAGCTATTCTGAATATGCCGAAGTGACCGGTGTGGAACTGGATGAAGGCGAGTACCTCAGCGCAACAGATGTAGACACTCGCGCTGCGGTGGTTGTCATTGGACCGGATTTAGCTGACGAACTGTTTGGTCGCGTCAGTGGCGTGGTTGGAAACATGGTTCGGATCAACAACTTTCCTTACCGGGTGATCGGTGTAACCAAAGCCCAAGGCGGAAACCAATTCAGCAACCCGGATATGCAGGCTTACATGCCCATCACTACCATGCAATTGCGGGTGGTGCGCCAGGCAGTGCCTGATTCGGTTCAATACATCATCGTGCAGGCACAGGATGCCCAATCCATCAACCTGGCAATTGAAGAAGCCAAGCAAGTCTTGCGTGAAACTCACAGGCTCACACCCAGGCAGGCGAACGACTTTACTCTGACCAACCAGGAAGATATTCTGGATATCGCCAACTCGATCACCAACATTCTCACCATTCTTTTGGCGGGCATCGCCGGGATTTCTCTGCTGGTAGGTGGAATTGGGATCATGAACATCATGCTGGTGACCGTCACTGAACGCACCAATGAAATCGGATTGCGTAAAGCTTTAGGTGCCCGAAAAGCGGATATCATGCTCCAGTTTTTGACAGAATCAGCCTTACTGAGCCTGATCGGTGGAATTTTTGGGATTGCCTTAGGCTGGGCTTTTGCTCTGATTATAGGGACCATTGCCAAGAATACGGGCACACCACTCACGCCGGTCGTACAGATTCAAGCAGTATTATTAGCAACTCTGTTTTCCACGCTGGTTGGTGTTTTCTTTGGCTGGTATCCAGCCCGGAAAGCCGCCAACCTTCAACCCGTTGACGCCCTGCGATACGAGTAAGCTATAGGGCGGAGGGAGCTGAACCCACTCCAAACGGCTGGGGCTTTATTACCCTGTAACGGCGTCTCCAGCCGCTGCGCCCACCTCCCGTAACTTGCCTTTCGTAGGCCGGGTTCCGCCCCTGAACCCGGCAAGCCAGCCTCGCACAATCCAATTATCGCAAGATTGGGTTGTTGCGGAGGGAGCAAGCCCCCTCCGTACGGCTGGAGCTACCCTCCAGCCGCTGCGCCCACCTCCCGTAGCCTGCCTTTCGTAGGCCGGGTTCAGGGACGGAACCCGGCAGTCTGACTTTGGGCGACCATGGCAGGTCGCCCCTACAATGTCAAATAGCTTTGTGGAGAGAGCAAGCCCTCTCCGTACAGGCGGCGATGTCCGGCGTTATTTCCGCCGGTGTTCCAAACCCGCCCAATTCTTCAATAGCAATGTCTGGTCGCACCAACAAAAAACGCCCGCATCAGCGAGCGTTTTTCAATAAGCAACGAAATCCTATCCACCAATACCAGTAACCAATGCCAACAGCAAACCACCAGCAATGACGCTGCCAAGCTGACCAGCGGTGTTCGCGCCCATGGCATGCATTAGAATGAAGTTGGTCGGGTCTTCTTCCAGCGCCATTTTAGCTGAAAGTCGTCCAGCCATCGGGAAGGCAGAGATGCCGCAAGCGCCGATGAGGGGGTTGACTTTTCCCTTCGTAATCACCGCCATTAATTTGCCAAAAAGTAGTCCGGCGATGGTGTCGATCACGAAAGCCAGCAAGCCCAAGAGCAGGATCTTGATGGTGTCCAGGTTCAGGAAACTCTGGGCAGTCATGGTGGAGCCGATCGCCAGGCCCAGGAAGAGCGTGGCGATGTTGATCAGTTCGTTTTGAGCAGTCTTGCTCAGGCGGTCAACCACCAACGCTTCGCGTAATAAATTGCCAAGCATGAGCGCAGCCATCAATGGGGCGGCATCTGGAGCGACCAAAGCAACCAGAACCGTGACCAAAATCGGGAAGAGCACCAGGGTCAGGCGGGATACCGGCTTTGGCGAGTATTCCATGCGGATCAGGCGTTCTTTGCGGGTGGTCATCAGTCTCATAATGGGCGGTTGGATGATTGGGATCAGGCTCATATACGAATAGGCTGCCACAGCGATTGGCGCAATGATGCTCGGAGCAAGCCTTTCGCCAACGAAAATGGCGGTCGGTCCGTCAATCGCACCGATACTGCCGATAGCGGCGGCTTCATTCAGAGGGAAGCCCAGCAGAATTGCCAGGAGCAGCGTGAAATAAATTCCGAACTGTCCGGCTGCCCCCAGCAATACCAAGCTGGGTTGGGAAAGCAGCGGACTGAAATCGATCATGGCGCCCACGCCCACAAAAATCAGCAGTGGGAAGAGTTCGGTTTTGATGCCGGCATCGTAAATGACTTTCATGAAGCCGACTTCATTGGACATGCCCAGATTTGCGAGCAGACATCCGAAACCGATCGGCAGAAGCAACACGGGTTCGTATTCTTTCCAGATTGCCAGGTAAATCAACACAAGCCCTGCCACGATCATGGCAGCGTTACCCCAGCTGAAAGCCTCGAAGCCTTTGCTCAGGTCTTGTAATAGTTGGGTGAAATCCATTGACCCTCCTACCCTTCGAAAGTCATGATCGGCTGGTTATGTTTCACCAAATCACCAGGATTGACATGGATGGAGGCAATCTTGCCATTTCGGCTCGCCTTGATGGAATTTTTCATCTTCATCGCTTCCAGCACATACAGTTCCTGCCCGCTGGTGACCGACTGACCTTCTTTCACTTCGATTGAGCTGATCACACCCGGTAAGGGCGCACTGAGGGTCAGGCTGCCAGCGGCTGCTGGAGCGGGTGCGGCTGCTGCGGGGATAGCTGGTGCAGAAGGTGAGGGAATGCTGCTTTGGGCTGCAGGAATGGGCGTTTGCTCATCCTCTGGCCAAACTTCGTAGGTTTGCCCATCCACCTCTGCGATGATCGGTCTTGCGGTCAAATCCTTCAGGGTTACCTGGTATTCTTTTCCTTCAATGGTGAGATTAACTTTCATCGGTTCCGTCCTCTGATGGTGTTTGAGTAAAGTTGTTGAGTTCTGCCGGCTGTCCACCAGGCATTTTCTGCGTTTGTGCTGGCACCTTTAGGCGCAAAGCCGGCTGTGGAAGCCTGGCTTTCGAGTGCGTAGGCAACCGCGATGGCAGCAGCCAGGGCACCATGATGGTTGCTAGCAGGGGCTGCTTCGGGTTCACTCAGGATAGCTTCGGCAAGTGGTGCTTCTTCTTCAGCTTCCGGCTTGTTGGTCAGTTTCACCAGCAGAGCCATGATGCCCCAGAGAGCCAGAATCATAACAAAAACCAGCCCCATACCGAGCGCAGTGATCAATAGACCTTGATTAATGACTGACATGCTAACCGCCTAAACCGGCATGTTGCCGTGCTTGCGGGCAGGGTTCATTTCAACCTTGTTCTCAAGCGCTTGCAAAGCTTCGATCAGCTTCTGGCGGGTTTCTGCCGGCTCAATGACCTCATCGATATATCCAGCTTTGGCTGCTGCGTAGGGGTTGAGGTAGTCTTCCTGATATTGCTGGGTCAGGCGTTCGCGCTCGGCTTGCGGATCTTCAGCGGCGTTGATTTGGCGGCCGTAAAGAATATTTGCGGCACCTTCAGCACCCATCACCGCAATTTCAGCGGATGGCCAGGCATAGGTAATGTCCGTGCCCAGGTATTTACTGCTCATGACCACATATGCACCGCCATAAGCCTTGCGAGTGACCACGCTCACTTTTGGCACAGTTGACTCAGCATAAGCGAAGAGCACTTTGGCACCATGGCGGATCACACCGCCGTGTTCCTGGTGAACGCCGGGCAAGAAGCCAGGGGAATCTACAAAAGTCACAATGGGCAGGTTGAAAGCATCACACATGCGTACAAGCCGGCTAATTTTGTCGGCAGAATTGATGTCCATCACACCAGCCATCATAGCTGGTTCCTGCGAAACTACACCCACTGAACGTCCAGCCAGGCGTGCCAGCCCGACAATCGCGTTGGGTGCGTATCCAGCCTGAATTTCGAGGAAGGAGCCCTGGTCCACGATAGCAAGGATCGCGTCTTTCATGCTGTAGGGCTGATTGGGGTCTTCCGGAACAATGGTGTTCAACATTTCGGAACGACGATTCAGGGGGTCGCCGCTTTGCACAACCGGAGCCTGCTCGACATTGTTGGAAGGAAGATATGAAAGTGCCTGGCGTGCCAGGGCGATGGCTTCTTGTTCATTGTCACCGACCAATTGGCAGTTACCGCTAACGGTCAGGTGTACATCAGCTCCACCGAGAGATTCTGAATCAATCTCTTCACCGGTAACGGTCTTGATCACAGCTGGACCAGTTAAGAACATGTAGGACTGCTTTCGCACCATAACGATCAGGTCTGTCACCGCAGGGGAGTATGAGGCACCGCCAGCGCAGGGACCCATGATCAGGCTGATCTGCGGAACTACACCGGAATAAATCGCGTTGCGGCGGAAGATTTCAGCGTATCCGCCCAGGCTGTAAACACCTTCCTGGATGCGCGCACCGCCTGAATCGATCATTCCAATGATTGGTGAGCCAGTTTTAACTGCCAGGTCCATCACGCGGCAAATTTTGTCAGCTTGTATCTTACCCAGTGAGCCGCCCTGGAAGGTAAAATCTTGCGCGTAGACGTAGACTGTCCGTCCGTCCACCTGCCCATAGCCAGTGACGACACCGTCACCGAAGCCAGACTTTCCCTCTAGGTCGTTCAGACCGGTTGTCAAAGCTCCGATTTCACGGAAACTGCCTTTATCGAGCAACAGGTCGATGCGTTCGCGGGCGGTCAGGCTGCCTTTGGCGTGTTGCTTGTCGATGCGGTCTTGTCCACCACCTAATTTGGACGCAGCACGCAAAGCCTTCAGTTTTTCAATGCGGGGGTTTTCCTCGGTCATTCAATCTCCTTGTGTGTTTATTAGCCCCGTATGGCGTGAGTAGGGCTCAAATGCCAGAGTATTGTAACATCACTTTTCCACCTTTTATGATTTTAAAACGAAATTGTAGTGGCAACATGATAATGTCCTAAAGTAGCAAATTAGAAATGTCCTAAAAAGGCATGAAAATTAACTACATGAAATGGACAATTCAAATGACCCAAGAAGAACTGAAACG